>Ga0315312_1000187_pt1 | contig 95339 bp, 121 predicted proteins | sample TDP7_MG_FD_203629 | JGI IMG/M metagenome (GOLD analysis project Ga0315312, IMG submission 203629) | Freshwater sediment microbial communities from Lake Towuti, South Sulawesi, Indonesia - TDP7 | ecosystem: Environmental > Aquatic > Freshwater > Lake > Sediment | place: Indonesia: South Sulawesi...
TGGTTGGAAAAGAGTACGGGACGAGAATTGCAAGCAGCATGGGGGTAGAGTTTGTGGCGTTGAGACCCACGGTGCGAGATCACGTTTTCAAGATGCTGAGAAAGACTCAGATAACCTATCCGAAGGACATCGCCCTCATCGTCATGTTCAGCGGCATCGGTCCAGGCAGCCGCGTGGTGGAAGCGGGAACAGGAACCGGAGCCCTTACCAGCGCCCTCGCCTTTTACGTTAAACCCACGGGGCACGTGTACAGTTACGAGATCCGCGAAGATTTCATGAGCACGGCTCTCAAAAACCTGAAGAAGGCTGGCGCATCAGAATATGTGGATCTTAGAAACAAGGATATTACAGAGGGCATCGACGAGACGGAGGTGGATGCCGTTGTTTTAGACTTGGCAACCCCTTGGCTGGTGATTCCCCACGCCTACTCGGCGCTGAAGGGGAGCGGAACCCTCGTCTCCTTCAGCCCCACCATCGACCAGGTTGTGAAGACGGTTGAGGCTCTGAAGGAAAACGGGTTCGTGGACATCGACACCGTCGAGTGCTTGATGCGGAGAATGCAGGTTGAGAGAGGGAAGACCCGACCACAAACCCTCATGACCGGACACACCGGCTACATCACCGTTGCACGCAAAGCCCTCAGCCAATAGGCTCTTGCTAGGTTGTTTCCAGCTTTGTAAGACAACGCGAGAGGATGATTCTGTAATTTATGTTTTCAGACAACTGCAGGAGGCAGTCACGAGATGAGAAACGCTAAAATATCCTTCTCTTATAGTACTGTGCCACGCCTAGCGCAACCACGAAGCCAAGCATGAAAATGACCCCGGCGTACGCCAAGCTCAATGGAAACGGTGCCACGCCCACTGCTTCCACTTCTGCTGCTGCCTTTTGCGTATCCTTGGCATAAGTCTCAGGAGCGGGAGCAGGTTGAGGAACTGGTACAGAAGCCAAACCGCGCGCGGTGGATACCTCTGATGGGTAAAGCATTAGGACTGGAAAAAGCATGACGACGGTGCCCAGCAGAATCGCCGTCACCACATAGGCTAAGGTTTTCTTCACGCTTTATCGCTCCATCACTATTATGAACGGTCGTGAAAGTATTTAATTCTACACTTTAGAACAGCCCATTTATGGTTTAAAACGGTTTTTCCCTCCAAAGCCTTAGAGTTTCAAACCATAACACGAAGCACGCGGCGAGGCCAAAGATGACCGCAATAATGTTATGAATGCTACCACTGTGCCCGTAGAAGATTAGGTAGACGATGAGCATAGTTGAAAACCACACGGAATAGAAGAGGTAGCGGGGAACGAGATAGCGACCCATCTTGGTGAAGAACCTCAAGATGCCCACCTTCACCTCTTGCGTTAGGAAGTATTCGCCTATCCTGCTTTTGTCCACTAGCCCAAGTGAGAGGAGTTTATCTAGGTGGTGGGCGGCAACGCTGGGACTGGAAAAGCCCAGAGAACGCTGAACCTCACGAACGCCCACGGAGGAGCTTGGGGACTTCAGCAAATACCAGTACACGAGGAGGGTCTTCCCCTTTAGCTCAGACTCGATCACCGCCAAATCCGATGGAGAGACATGTGACATGAACCTCGCCGAAAATACATTATCAATACCCATATTAAAGTCTAATACAAGAGAAACCGCACTATCCACTCCGAAACGTTGATATCTCACCCCACCGGATTGCTCGCTAAATTCAGACCACCAGAGGTTCAGATAACTTAAAAATATATGTAGAATAAATTGTGTTGAGGGGCTGCGAGATGAAGTTCAACCTAGCCTTTATAGGATTCGGAGTTGTGGGGGAGGGCTTCGCCCAAATCCTGAGGGGAAAAAGAGGCCTTCTACGGAGGAAATACAACCTTGAATACGAGGTGGTGGCCATATCCGATATCAAGAAGGGTTCCGTTCTCGACGAGACCGGGCTGAACCTGCCATCCATCCTTGACCTAGTTAGGAAAACGGGAAGCATTGAGGGCTATGAGGGTGGGAGAAAGGGACTCTCCAGCCTAGAGACCATCAGGGAAAGCAACGCCGACGTTATTGTGGAGGTTACATGGACAAACCTAAAAACCGGGGAGCCAGGCTTAACCCACATTAGGGAGAGCCTCACATCGGGGAAGCACGTGATCACCAGCAACAAGGGACCCATAGCCGTGGCCTATCCTGAGCTGAAAGGTCTCGCTCGCTCACACAATGTTTTCCTTAGGTTTGAGAGCACGGTTTTAAGCGGCACCCCCGCCCTCAACTTAAGACTGGAAAGCCTCGCCGGCCTTGACATAAGCTCTGTGAGGGGCATTGTGAACAGCACAACCAACTACATTCTCACTGAGATGGAGAAGGGGAAAAGCTATGCTGAAGCCCTGAAGGAGACCCAAAGGCTAGGTTACGCGGAGGCCGATCCGACGATGGATGTGGAGGGATGGGACGCCGTAGGGAAGGTCGTGATCCTAGCGAACATAGTGATGGATGGCAACCTAAAGGTGGGCGACGTGGAGCGCATGGGAATAACGGGAGTCTCCTCTGAGGATGTTGAAGAGGCGAAGCTTGAGGGAAAGAGGATAAAGCTCATCGCTCAAGCTTGGAGGAAAAACGGCTTAATCAAAGCCAAGGTTTCACCGGAGAAGATACCTCACACCGACTTCCTAGCCCATGTGGATGGAACCCTCAACGCCTTAACCTTCACCACCGACGGGATTGGAGAGGTCACCATCATTGGGAGGGGGGCTGGCGGCGTCGAGGCTGGATACGGCCTCCTCAGCGACCTCATAGCTATCAATAGCCACTTATCCTCTCAAAAGGGAAGATAGCCGCTACTCCGGTGAAAATGCTCGAAGGTAACCTGAACAGTGATAGGTGAAGGTAGGGGAACTTGACTCGCAATGCTATTCAGAACGAGAAACTCTTAAATCAAGCAGTGCAGTAGCCTAAAAGCGGAAAAAGAGGCCGGGGTGAGGTATCCTCGGCTTAAGTGGTGATATCCCCCGCAAACCCCTCTTTTTTCTGTTTTGCGACGTACATCCATAAGAGCTCCTTTATAAGAAAGTATGTACTCCGTCATAGTTTCCAGTTGCAACGGCATTTTCAGCTCAGGACCTCTTACAGGCGCACGTTAGGGCAGATCACTGGAACACTCTTCTCCCTCGCTGCTTGAACTAGCTTCTCCAAATTGGGATGACTCTCCCCAGCCCCTTCCCTTTGTATGTTAACGGAATCTTCGGAGACGCAGAAGCAGATATTCGAAGTTCTTAGAACGCTTAGGCGCCCTTACTTCTTCTTTTTATTTTTTAGAGTTAGTATAGTTAGAAAAGAACTAGATTTAAGATACAACGTGCTACATTTTTGTTGCGCAACATTTCTGTAGCGTTCTAGGCCTTTTCTTATTATGGCAACATTTTTATTGCGGATTATGCTACATTTTTGTTGCGCAACATTTCTGTAGCGAAGGTGGGAAGGTGAAAAAATTACAATCAGCTCTAAAGAGTTGGCTTCAGGGTTTTGATTTAAGCGATGCTCGAATTGTGGCGATAACTGGACTATCGCGATACTACCATGAAGCCACTTGCAGACATCTCGAAGATTTCTACGCTAGCAAAGGTTTAATGACAGTTCATCTTTATTGCTACTATTCAACCGAAGGCAAATTACCACAGTCCATTCATTTAGACGGCCAGAAGGTTTCTACTTTAAGAGATTTGTTGAATTGTGATAAGATAGCAGTTTTCTTTCATGATATTGAGGATCTAGGTAGCGTGCGTGGGTTCACTTCCCTAGTTAGAGGTATTTTGGAAAAGTCTTCACGTTCATCGACTGTGATCTTAACTATGAGACCTGCCACAGCGTTTAGAGTTTACGTTAGTGGCCGCTCCCCGCTTTTTGGCAGAGTCACAAGATTGGAAGAGCCCTTAGTTAATGAGTTGGGCATAGATAATCAGTCTGCTAAAGTTGGGGGTTATGTGGATCTTTATCGAGCCTTAATCTTCAACGATGTAAATGTAAAGGAGGACCTTGATCGTATAGTTTTAACTGAAGTTTCTATCACGTTTAACATACTAGAACGTTTTTGGAATTATTTATTAACCGATAGTAGGCGGTCTGGTCTTTGCAAGGTGGTTGCTTCGTGTTTAGCTGCACACGATAGTCCGCTTAGGCTACCTGCAATTGCTGAAAAATGTGGGCTCAAGCAAAATATTGTCAGGGTATTAGTATATTCCGCGAACAGAACCGGTCTATTAAAGATAGGAGGCAGCAAAACAGAACGTGTTGCTGAAATTTATCCTCCTCTCCTGCATGAGTGGATTAGAAAAAATGTTCCGTTCTATCCACAAATTTCGAGGGCTTAAAATGGCTGGGCGTCTTGGAGAAGTTTATCCCTCGGGTGCAATAACAACCGAAAAAGCGGAGGAATACCCTTTCTTTCTGGACTCACGTCAAGACTTCTTTTCCAAAGCTTGGAAAGAGGGATTTTTTGAAGAAAGTACTGTGACGATGCTTTTGTCTCCAAGGTTGTTTGGCAAAACTTCTTTCCTGAACATGCTTCCAATATTCTTGAGGGGACTTCACGACAGACGGATTTACTCCTTCAGTTGTTTAAGATTGAGCGATATCAGGGTCGCTCACAAAACTGTGGATGCGATGTTAAAGAGGGAAATTGAAGATGGCATACTCGTTCTGGATGAAATAAATTACATAGTAAGAAGAAAGGAGGTTTGGGCAAATCTAATAGAACTTGCTGAAAAGGTTTGGGAATTAAAAGGTCTTAATCAGACTATTATACTGACGAGTTCAGAGACATCCTCGCGAGAGGTGGAAAGAGCCTTCGAAGCTCTGCATCCTAAAATACTACGTCTCCCAGCCCTTAGCAGGCCTCAAACAGAAACTGTTGTGACTGGAATAAACGAAGTTTTGGATAGGAAAATAAAATCGGGACTGACTAATCTCATTTGGCAAGTTAGTGGAGGTATTCCACCTTATATTAGATCCGCCCTCTTGGAGGTCTATAGCGCAACAGAGGGAGAAAGCCCTTTTGATGTTGCCAGGAAGTGCATGTGGCGCATTCTTGACGATCCCTACGCCATTATAAGTTCCATTCAGACGTTAACCAAATGTCCCATTGAACACGCTAAGATAACTGAGCCCAGCTTAATTCTTATGGCTGATCAGTTTTGCTCGCATTGCTCCATAGGGTGTAGAAAAGCATCTACCATTAAGCCGATTGTGGAAGCCGATCTGGCCGATAAATACGGTCTTACCTTCATTGACAATGCCCTCTCTCCTCCCCTAGCCTTCTACTACAATGATTACATTGGCAGAAAACAGTTTAGTGAATTAGCTGAGAACATAGTTAAAAGAGAAAGAGAAATTCGGGATTATGCGGCCACCTACAGCAGGAAGGAGTTTCTCGAAGATGCGAGAATTCTTCTTGAAGTAGCATATCAGGATCCGAAGGTTCTATACGAGAAGCCAAGCGTTGATTCTCTCGTCCATCTTTTCGGGTCTGTTTCACTGGTGTTTTTGAAGGGGTCACCTACCGTCAAAGTTTTATCCGGTTTCATCAACGAATTTAGAGAAATCTGCAGAGAGACTGTTCATGGAGACTTGGGTATCGATCTTGAAGCGCAGGATTTAAAGCTCTCAGCAGATGTTACCCCGATAAATGCCTACGTGCAGTGTAAAAACTGGAAAAGCAAGATTGATCTGGAGAAAGTGGGAATCTTTCATAAGTTTGAAATGGTCTTGAGACATGCCAAGCAGATTCATGCAGCGATTTTGATTTCAACATCAAAGATAGATCAAAAAATGATAGATGAAGCGAAGGAATTAACCGCAAGAAATAAAAGCGTTTTTTGTGGCTGGGGTGAAAGGGAAATATCCACAATTGTGGCTGCTATTCTCAACGTAGATTTTAAAAGAACCCTGAAGGCAATAAGAGGCCTCTCTATCACGGTGGCTCCGAGTTTCCAGATTAAAGGTGGAGCCCTAGAATATCTAACTTCAAAGATATTTTCAGTTGTAACTACGCGGATAAACAAACATTAACATAATAGGTGTTAAGCAAAGATGACGCGCGCACGCATGCATCTGTATAGTTTCCGCAATCTTCACATAGATACATCATAATTACACACCTTAGCGCGCTCTTAAGGTGGTTTCCTCTTGACATAAGCGTCAGATTTGTACTCAGCACTTACGGTTATTTTCATTCCAGCTTTTTTTAGTATCAAAAGTCGCTTTAACAATTGCCATCAGTGGCTCATACTCTTTTGCCAGGTAGTCCAAAATTTCATTTGGAATATATTCCATGAGAGTTTTCTTTTCCTTAAAAGACTCAAGATGCCTTGGCATATTCATGTCTGGATCCCTGCTTATAGTAAGAAATATAGGAGACTTTGTTGGCCGAACTATGTGAAGCCGCTCGAGGGTCCGCCACTATCGAGTAAACAGATAAAACGTTTGGAAAGAGCTCTCCAATTCAACAGGATGAAGCAGAGAATAGACTATGCGTTAAATGACATACCTACTGGTAAGCCATGTGTGTGAAGACGCTTGCCAAACTTCTTCATATCTTTTCACCATTCTTCTTCTGCTTCCATGTCTTCTAAGTCTATTTCTGATTCCCAGAGTTCGGCGCATGTGGAGCATAGTCCGGTGGTTGCGCATTCTTTGCAGAGTGGGGTTCCACACATGTCGCAGGACGAGTCGTGGCCTTCGGGGATTTCTTTTCCGCAATTTGTGCATTTGACCATTTCATGTTCACGTTTCTACGCTGGTTCTTATTCCGTTTAGATGATGCCTTCTTAAAGTCTCGTTCTATTGACGGTTCAATTTCTTCAGTAGGATGGTGGCCTCTCCTCTACCATCTCTTATCTCCTGGCGCTGATCGATAGCTGTGGATGACCGGTCTGTTGACTGCCAGTCACTGGGATTGCGTCAGGACTAACTGGCCATTTATCACTTTCAGAGAGCAAGCTCTGCCATCTACTGTGTCGTGCAAAATGATTTCCTTTGGATCATCAGGTGACCCAATCACAGTATTACCTGCACTATTCACACTAAAGTTTTTCGTTCCTTCACCACTCACGACTTGGAAGATATCAGCTGTTTGATTTCTGCTCGCCTCCACTATTGCCTGAACTTCATCCACCGTTCCTCTCACCTGAAATCTGGCCTTAGCAGGCTGAATTGCGGGGGGATGCGGATGAAGCCTCCCCACGATAAGCTTACCATCTTCATCCCAAAGAGCGGAGGTGAAGAGCCAGTCTCGGAGTATGGCAAGCCCTTGGTAGCCTTTAATCCCTTCAATATAGCCCATGTGCCAAGGATTAGTTTCCTTTTCATTTCCGAAACCAAAGTCCTTATAAAATCTAATTCCGGTGTGCCCATTAGTGGCTACCAGATTGAGAAGTACCCCAGCCTCGTTAATAATCGAGAGTTCGCTTTTGTAGAAAATAACGCGGTTGTTCTCTACCTCGCCTAGCGGCGTGGCCGTGACTGTCGTTGTGGCAGTTTCTCTAAGGGTCTCGGTCGCAGTTTCTGTACGCGTCACAGTTTCCGTAATCCCGGGACCGGCGGGCTTCCCCAGCCAGCCAGCTACCCCTCCAATGGCGAGACCGGCTACAAGGCCACCAACAGTCTTTAGATAATCTCTCCTTCCTTCTTCTGGCGGATCGTTTTTTTCCTTCAAAAAATGCACCCGTGAAGTTCATTCAAAGTATATTAGTAATAAGGTTTTTGGTTAAGGAGAGATTTTTTCAAGTTTTTATTTTGACTTTTCTATTTTGGTGGATGAGGGAAAAAGGCTAGTAGATCTTTTACTGAGAGGGAAAGTTGAAGGAATTCATAAGACTTATTACTTAAATACAATGATGCTATCCTAAAGCCAGAAATAGTTGAAAGCAGGCTTAGTTTTGCGATTATGGGTCTTGAATCATTGTATTTAAAGGAGATGGAACGGGAAGAACTTGAGCATCGACTGAGTCAAAGAGTCGCACAGCTCCTTAGCTTTTACGGTCATGAGATCCCCCGCAAACTCCTCCTTTTTTCTGTTGGGTCCATGTTTTTATTGGGTGTAGGGTTTGAATTCCCATTTTTCTTTGTTTGCGTAGATTTGTTTGAGTATGCTTGAGGCTTTCTCTTTGTCTAATGATAGCAGTAGTTTGCCTATGTGTTTGCAGAATCGTTTGTTTGGTAGTACTCTGCTCCAGTCTGCGCAGTCATGTAGGACGAGACTGTTCCCGAGGTCTATGACTATGTGGTAGTCTCTTATCAGCGCTTTGACTTGGTTGTCCGCTACCTCCAAAGTGGTTAGCTCTTTGTCTTTGATGCGTCGGGCTCTCTTTAGCCTTGGTTTGTCTATGAAGGCGTTAAGCAGGTTTTCGAAGGTCATTGTTTTGGGCTCAACGAATGCTTCCAATGTCGGCTTCTCTATTCTGGCGGGCATTTTGAGGTAGTTTTCTACGTTTGTTTTGGCCTGGGCTTGCTCTGGAGTTAGGACGCCTAGCATTTCCAGGACTTGGAGGCAGTTCTCCACCGCATAGCCGTGGTAGTGGTTGTTGAAGTATCCGTAGACGGTTTCGACTTTGTTGGCGACTTCTTTGACCTTTGGAACCCACGGTTCCAGTTCGTCGATGCTGTATCGGTAGTTGTACCATGGTCTTGATCCTCTTCCGTGCCATCTAAAATAGGCTATTTTCGATGTTAGTTTTACCTCTGGCGGCAGTAGAGGCTCGTCAACGATTGTGTATGCCACCTCATACTTCTCCAGCAACCGCCATGTTTCCTCTCTCATCCAAGATAGGTCTCTGAACTCCACGGCAAACCTTATGTTGATTGGAAGGACCTCGAGGAAATTCTGCATGAGGTCAAGGTCAAAGCCAAACCGTGGCGGTAGCTGAATTAGTATACATCCGAGTTTACCGTTTAAGTGGAGGGGTTCCATGAGTTCGCAGAAGCGTTTGAGGTCGTCTTCGACGCCTTCGTTTAGGCTTAGTTTCTTTTCGTGGGTTATTAGTTTGGGAAGCTTTGCTGCGAAGATGAAGTCTGTTGGGGAGTATTTGAGCCATCCCATAGCTGTGCCTTTTGACGGGAAGCGGTAGAAGGTGGAGTCGATTTCAGCCGTCTTAAAGACCTTGCAGTGGGCGGAGAGCATGCTCTTCTCCTTTTTCTTATAGAAGGGCCCGATCCAGTCTTTGTAGCTCCAGCCTGATGTCCCGAGCAGAATGTTGTTCAATGGGTTCACCATCACTTGGCTGACTCTAGCGTTTGAACTACCTCGTTGACGCTATTATACGTTTTTACTGGGAGCCTCTCAAGCATGTATGATGCGTGTACTCTTTCGTCCTTTATTAGGTCGATGAGCTTCCATCCTTGATGGCGAATCAGCTCTGTCTTGGTGCTTGGAAACAAAATATAGTATCGGTTTTTACTTTCACTGGGGAGTCTGTCGGTCCATGGAATACTTTTCAACCAAATGCTTATGAGTTGCGGATTCGTCTTTTCTTACCCTTATGCGTCGTGACCGCGTTGTCCACTGAATCTGATAGAGTGTTGTCCTTCGGCATCCCGAGAATAGATGAGGCTTTTCCAGGTCTTCAAAGGGGAGAGTTTGCCGTTTTGTTCGGTCATCCCCTTTGCCGAATGCTGTCGTTTCTTTTGAGTGTTCGTTGTCAGTTGCCTCTCAAAAAGGGTGGGCTAAACTCTCGAGTTGTTTTCATTGATGGCGGAAACACTTTTGATCCGTACGCTGTTTCAGCGATAGCTCAGGAGTACGGTTTGGAGCCAAAGTCTGTGCTCGAGAGGATTTTCATTTCGAGGGCTTTCACGGCGTATCAGTTGACAGCTTTGATCTTTGAAAAGTTGGAGGAGGCTTTGAAAAGATACAGGTCTAAACTTGTTATAGTTTCGGACATAGCTGGGCTTTTCCTTGATCGTGATGTGCCTAAGATAGAGAGTAGGGACATCTTCATGAAGATGGCCCATTATCTTTCGGATCTTGCTTCTAAGAGGCGGGCTGTCGTTGTCGCTTCCTATTTTCCGCGACCTTACTCTAGCAGAAGCCTCTTTCTGGAGTCGGTTTTGTTCGGAAGGGCGACCACTGTGATAGGGCTTAAGGAATCTAGGGGTGTTTTGAAGTTCGTTTTGGAGGATCACCCAAGCCTCAAGCCGTTTACAATCGATTTTCCTTCTAACGCGGTCACGATCGACACGTTTATGGAGGCCTAGATGAATGGGAAGAACTGTTCCTTCGTATCGTCAGGCGTTGGAGAAGGAAATTGAGGGGTGGAAGGGTTTCAGAAAAGGTTTGAGAGGGAAAGATGCTGAGGCTTTCGATCGGATGATGAACGCTTGTAGGATGTTTGCGCCTGCTGGGAGCATGGCTACAAGGCCGGTTTTGCTTGAAGCAATGTTCATGTCGATTCTGCTTCATCAAGAGAAAGCCTTAACGGAGATCAAAGAGAGACTTGACAAGCTGGAAAAACAACTTAGCCAGCCTTAAACCGCTTCGAGGCTGGCTACTCGACGTGTATCCCTCTAATCCTAGCGAAATGACGGTATGGATCATAGCAGAGAATGGGGAGCGCATAAAGCTTGTGGACAAGTTTCAGCCCAAAATCTATGTTTCAGGTAAGATTGCGGATTTGTCCAAGTTGACTAATCAGCTTGTGACCAGCAAGTCTGTGGCCAGCTGGCGATATGTGGAGAAGTATGCTGATTTCATGGAAAACAAGAGGTCAAAGGTGTTAGAGATTACTACAACGGATTGTCGTAGGGTACCTTACTTTGCTCGTAAATTGTTAAGGCTGGGAGGTTATCAGAAGTTTAGGCTTCATAACGTGGACGTCCCAGACGCTCAGGCTTATTTTTACGAGAGGGACATTTTTCCGCTGGCTTTCCTAGGTGTTACGGTTCAGGGTGATAGACTTGCCTATTGGTTGCTGGATTCTGTCGAAAGCGTGGACTATATGGTTCCTCCTCTTCGATTGATGAGAATAAGTATGGAAATTGCTGCAGAGAGAGCTGTTCCTAACTTTAATGATGCGGTCCGTTCAATTGTCCTTGAATGCGATGGAGAAAGAGTGGTCATTAATGAGGGAGATGAGAGCGAGAAGATTCTCAAGATGGTTGAAGCGATTAGAGAGAAGGATCCTGACATTATCTTTACTCGAGGCGGAGATTCATTTCTTTTCCCCTATCTTGCTCGTAGGGCGCTGGTAAACGGAGTTCTTAACAGGCTGGTTCTCGGAAGAGAGGATGTTCCTCTTAGGGCTAAGAAAAAGCATGGGATTACGTTCTTCTCCTATGGAAGGGTATACTTCAAGGCGCCCATGCGCAGGCTTTATGGAAGAATCCATGTCGATGAGGAGAACACGTTCATTTGTTCCGCGTGTGGATTAGATGGATTGATTGAGGTATCGAGGACTTGTAGGGTTCCTTTGCATAGGGCTGCTAGGGCTAGTATTGGGACGATCATGTCTTCTTTGCAGCTTTATCAGGCAACTAAGGATGATATTCTTATTCCTTGGAAGAAGAGGGAGCCTGAGGCATTCAAGTCGGCTTGGGAGCTGCTTGTAGCGGATAGGGGAGGCTTCATTTTTGAGCCGAAGCTTGGCATACACGACTGGGTTGCGGAAGTCGACTTCTCGTCTATGTATCCGACTTTGATGGCAAAGCGGAACATCTCAGCCGAAACGGTGCTCTGCAAATGTTGTCCGGACTCATCGTTGAGGGTTCCCGAGCTTGAATATAACGTGTGTGAGAAGCGGGAGGGAATAGTTCCTCGAACCTTAAAGGTGATTTTGAAGAAGCGAGCGACCTATAGGCGTTTGAGAAATGAAACAAAAGACCCGGATCTACGACAGGTCTATGATCGTAGGCAGAATGCCCTAAAGTGGATTTTGGTAACGTGCTTCGGCTATCTTGGTTATAAGAATGCCCGTTTTGGTAAGGTTGATGCTCATATTGCGGTTTGTGCTTTTGCTAGAGATGCTCTGTTGAAGACGGTGAGTATGGCTGAGGAGAGGGGTTTTGAGATAGTTCATGGCATTGTTGACTCCTTGTGGCTGAAGAAGGAGGGTGCTTCTCCGAGGGAGTATGTGGAGCTCTGTGAGGCGGTTTCTCAGGAGATTGGGGTGCCGTTGAATGTGGAGGGCAGATATCGGTGGATTGTTTTTCTCCCTTCTAGGGTGCATGTAGCGGTTCCTGTTCTTAATCGATACTATGGAGTCTTCGAGTCCGGAAAGATCAAGGTGAGGGGAATCGAGGCGGTGAGGAGGGATACTCCGCCTTTCATCGAGAAGGCTCAGATGGATATGATAAGAGTTCTTGCGAAGGCTTCAAACTCTGAGGCGTTTATGAAGAGGATTCCGGAGTCGGTGGAAGTTTTAAGAGGCTATGTGGAGAAGCTGAAGAGGCGAGATGTTGATGTGCGAGATTTGATCGTTGCGAAACAGTTGTCTATGCATCCTGACAGGTATGCGCATGATGTTTTCCAGGCTATAGCTGCCAAGCAGTTGATTAGGGAGGGCGTAGAAATCTCTGGGGGGCAGACGGTTCGCTATTTGATAACGGATGCTGAAAACAAAAGGCCCAGCAAACGTGTGAAAGCCGCTGAACTGATCACCTCTGAGACCCCGTTTGATGCTGAGAAGTATGTGGACATGCTGATCATGGCGGGAGCAAACATTCTAAGCCAATTTGGATATGCAAAAGAAAAACTGAAGGACGAGATATGTTACGGTGAGAAGCAGACAGTGCTCAACCCCACGCTGACGATAACATAAAGTGCCAGGGGGCGGGATTCGAGTGCTTACAGACATGGGATATCTCCCAAAATCCCCCTCTTTTCCGTTTTTGGGACAGGGACTGGGCGAGCTTGCGAAAGGGAAATGTGTTGGTGTTGTTCATTTTGAATGGGTGTTGGTTGGGGATGGTTGTGGGTTGAGTCGACTTGTTTTTATAAGGATTTTAAATGAGGTTTTAAGTGCAGCTCGAATGGATGCTGGTCTTGACGATGTTGATAAGGAACAGCTGTATCGGGAGCTCCTCTACTATTTTGGGTTGGCCGGTGGATTGAATGTGTGTGAGGCTTTGGAGACTGCGTGGCAAGACCCATACAACAGAAGCGAAATAGAAGAGTTTATAGCGGCTTGGCTTAGGAAAAAGGCTAAGAAGAAGATAGAAGCCGCAGCCGGAGTGGTTTAGAAAGCCAACCGCATTAAGGAACCTTCAAAACAAAAGTTACGAGAAAAAGCAACCTAAATAACTTTTTAGGAGAGAAGTGGTGATATCCCCGCGAATCCCCTCTTTTTTATAAACGCCTTGGGCAGAGATGACATTTTCCTAATAGTGTGTTCCCAAGTTCTACGGACTTTATTAAGCCTCCAATCTTTTCTTCAAAGTCTCTGCGCTTGGGTGATAAAATAGCTTTCTCCTTTTCAGCCAAAGTTACCATTTCGTTTTTGAGATCTGAGGTTTCCATGAACCGCTTGATTAGAGATAAGCATTTTTCCGCGTCTCTTTTCTCTTCGCTTCTTAGAAACCTAGGATAATGATTGCCCCATTCAAGTTCGTAGGAGATAACTCCATTTCTGGAGCATGGTACAATGTTGATCGAAGTGAGATCAATTTTCCTCGTGGAATTAACTGCCCAAGAGATTTCTTGGTAAAGAGCCCTAACGATACTTTCTGGGCAAGCATAACTTTCAGGCTGGTTTGCGTCGCTGCAATACCAAAGTGGCATCTTCATTTTTTCATTGAAAAAACGTTGTAGTCTGTCAGATAGACTAGCCAGTTCCTTGTTATGAGCTAAAGTAACGCGCTTAAGCTCTTCCCAGCTGTCCAAAACATACCGATATTGTGATTGCAGATGGCTCTTCGCTTCTTCAAAGAATTGCAAATCCGTTGGGTCAGTCGGCTCCTTTCCTACCAATCGATCCTCACTGCGTGAGTAGGTGACATCAACCTCGCAATATTTTCTCCAATCTTTTTTCCATGGGATAAACACTTCATCGGTTAGCTTTTTGGAATGCTCCCGTCTTGCCTTTGACAATTCAGCCCATCGTGGACCGTATAATCGAGCAGTCAATATACTAGCAAACACGCTGATAAGCACGGTTACGATCGACAAGATTATCTGATCAGATTCCATCTCTGATCACCTTCTATTTCTACGAAGAAAGGCAATTTATTCATTCCCATTTATTTGTTGTGTGCACGACTTTGAATACGATACCGACATGGACAACACCAAAATCTTCCGCAAACGGAAATAAAGAAAAGTATGCGTTTAAGGGGAAAACTTCTACATTCAAGGCTATATTCACTTCGCTGTGGTGATATCACCGGCAAACTCCCCTTTTTTCTATTCCCGAGAAGGGAGGCCTTTAACAAACCTCTTGAGGGCTTCTGATCGGTTATATAGTGGTGGTGAAGGCTGTGAGCTATAAGGTTAGTCGCCGAGATATGCCCGAAGGGGCGGACATAATCAGCGTGTCTTTTTCCATCTTCTCCAATTTGCCCTAATGAAGTCCAGCAATTGGGCCAGAAGGTATAGGGCCACGAACACGTAGGGATCGGGCAGTTTAAGTAGACCAGAGGGAAACTCTAACTCTCTCAAAGGCCACAAATAGAGAATGTTGATACATAGTGTAGTAGCAAGGATCACGCCAATCGCTTCACTCACTGAAATTAAGATAGTAGACCGGCTGAGTTCTTTTTTTGAGCTACTAGTCTTCATATAGAGAACCAATCCGAAAACTACCAGAATGATGAGCAGGGTCACCTATGAAGAATTTCTCTAAAAAAGATGATCCAAAATCTGAGGTGAAGGATTATCAGCTTCTTAGCTTTATTCATTTCTGTAACCTTCATAAACACAACGTCAATTCCCATAGTTGTCTTAGATATACGTGAATGTCATATTACTTTAAAGTTTTTACGTACACACCAAAATTCGGGTATTTGAAATAGAGAAAGTTGAAAAAAGGCCTACATAGAGACCTAACAAACGTCACAGATATCGCGTGATATAACCAACATCGAGGAAGATAAGCAGCTTCTAGCCGCAAACATTAAACACTTAATGCTGGAGATATCCCCCGAAATCCCCCTTTTTTCTGTTGATATTGAGTAGACTTGTTGACTATCGCTATTTCTTTATATATTGTTAACATAAATTTGCGTTAATAATTTATTGCGCTACCTGATTTTCATATCTCTTTGTTGCGGCGTCTCCTCGAGCTGTGAGGGAGTAGTAAGCTCGTTTCCCTACTCCTACTCTAGCGACCCAGTTTTTGTTCATCATTTCTTTGAGAGAGCGAACTATAGAGGGTGAAGTTTTGTCTAGTCGGCTAGCGATGTCGGTTGGAGTGAGTCTTCCTTTGCTCAGCTCTTCTAGTATTCGATACTCTAGTTGGGTTGGGATTTCTATTTCTGTCTCTTCTTTGAAGACGTGTTCAGGCATTACAGTTTTGGATTTTGATTCAATGGCTCTTTGGATGGCTTCGTATGTTCTTTCTGACATGAGATAGGTGTTGGGAGCAGATACGTTGAGGATAGTCTTAATTGTTTCCGAAGGGAGCATTTCTTGGGTTGTTTCGATTGCAGCCTTTTCATTCTTTTCTATTTGGGAAATTCCTAAGAAAGCTCTTGAGTAGATTATTTTTTCTGCATCTTCTTGTGTGGTTACTCCAGGATACATTTCTACCGTTGATAGTCTACGCACTGAAGAAGCCACGGTCTCCTTGATTGATTCTCCGAAGGTGTATGTTAGGGCTAGGATTCCTCGTTTGCCTTGAAACCATGATTGGTTTCCGTCGAAGAAATCTGAAAGCAAGGTATCTGAACTTACTTTGTCTAACTCATCGATGACGAATATTTGAAGTGCTTCTGTTTCCTCTAAGCGACTGATGAGAATGTCTGCAACGTGTCTGGTGTCGATCGTGGTTGAGGTGAGAATTGATTGGACATCTATTTACTTTAATTTGCTTACAAGCCACTTTATGCCCTTTTCAGCCAGGTCTGAGGCTAAAGCCAGAGGCGGAAAGGCTCCACGAAGACCCCCAGGAAGAGATGAAGGAGGCGGCTATCCACCAGCCCTACCAGTGTGCCCTTCAGCTCATCGACTCAGGCAAATCAGTGGAGAAGGGAGACTTCGTTAACTTCGTGAAGGTCAGGCCCTTCATCCATAGAGGCAGAACCTTCACTGTGAAGCCCATTGAAAGAGTTAAAAGCGTTCGTGAAGTGAACGTGGAGGATTATGTGCGCAACTTGAGAACTGCCTTAAACCAAACCTTCAAGCCCATGGACATAAGGTTTAGGGAAGAGGCAGAAGAGAAGATCATTCTGTCAGATTTCATTTAACAGCGATGCACAGGTCATAGTCCTACTATCAGGTTTTAGACTCACCAGATGTTTCCAAGATTTTGACAGTTCTCACCGCCCAGTCTGGGTCTTTTAGAAGGGCCCTTCCCACAGCAACCAGGTCAATCTGTCCTTCCTTTATCAGCTTGTTAGCGTATTTTGGGTCCGTGATTCCCCCAACGCCTATGACAGGCACATTCACCACTTCTTTGATTTTTTTGGCTTGTGGGACGAAGTAGCCTTGTCTATCTTGGAACCGGACACTTCCATCTCCGCACAAGCCTCCGGATACGTCGATGATGTCTACCCCGGCTTCTTCGAGCTTCACGGCAAATTTCATGGAGTCTTCGATCCTGATTCCTTCCGGGTGTAGATCGTCCGAGCCTAAACGGTAAAGGAGAAGCCTACCTCCAACCCGTTCTTTAACCCTTTCAACGACCTCTAGAGGGAATCTCATTCTGTTCTGTAAGGAACCTCCATACCTATCTCGACGCTGGTTGGTTAGAGGCGAGTAGAATTGGTTGAGGAGGTAGCCGTGTGCTCCATGCAATTCAATGCCGTCGAAACCCGCCCGCATCGCTCTTTCAGCCGCCATGGCGAAGGCTTCTGTTAACGCTTCAATCTCATCAACCCGCAGTTTCCGAGCATCTCCGATAGGTGATGGAGCAACGGGCTTCGTTCTCATAGCTCTTCCTCCCGCATGATTGATCTGTATCACAATTGGTGTGCCCGTGGCGTGGACGCTACTGGAAAGTTTTTCTAGTCCAGAAATTAGATGGTCGCTATGTATACCAAGTTGCCTCTCGCTCCGCCTTCCGCCAAGTGAAACGTAGCTGTGCTCAACTATCAATAGGCCAAGGGCTTTGGAACGTCTTGTGTAATGCTCAATGAGCTTGTCGGCCACAGCTCCTTCAGTGGTGGCCAAGCCCGTGTGCATAGGAGGCATCACAATTCTGTTCTTAAGTGTCAATCCCTTTACTTCTAATGGGTCTAAGAGGCCTACCAATGCAAACATCTCGTTACATGTTTAATAATAAACTTGAAGTACGCGCTCGTATTCAGAACACTATATTAACTTTTATAAATCCTTTATCCGAGTTATGTTTGTGCCACATGTAGGAGATCAACAAACTTTGCATGAGTGCGCGTTTATCTCTCTCCAAAATATTGTGATGAGTGAGACGCCGGTAACTATGATGAGTGTTTCGATAATGAGTTTATATGTTATTTTTTCTAGTTCCCTTAGGAATATATAGGCGAAGATAAACACGAAGAAGGGCTCTATGTTCGTTAGAGGAACTACTTGAGGCACGTTCTCATATCTAAGCGCGTAATAGAAGCAGAGATAGCCTGCGCAGAGAATCAGCCCAGGCTTCCAGAATAGTTGGAGGCTCTGTCTGCTCACTGACATAGACCTTCTTATGGTGGTTGATAGAGCCGATGGGAGGGTGTAGAGGCACATGGAGGACAGGTATGTGATGGCAACCAAGCATATTTGAATAGGGTTGTCTTTTGTGACATCATGAAATCGCTGCTCAACAGTGTTGAGCATATATAAGGTGGAGTGAGCATGAAGATTTTGCTCAACATTATTGAGCATTTAAATAGGGCATTGAGCAAAGGTTAACTAGGTGATCGTGTGCCTCGTGCAGTTAGGAACATTTTTGCGCCGAAGTCCGCTAGGGTTTTGAGGGTGCTTTTGGTCGATTATGGTCGGGACTGGAATGAGAGGGATATTGCGAGGGTGGCGAAGGTTTCACGTGGGTTGGCGCATTATGTGTGTAAGACGCTTGTTGAGCTGGGCTATGTGGCTCGAAATGAAAAACATAGACTCGTTTTGGTAGATCCATTGAGACTGTTGAAAAGGTGGGCGGCTTATCACCAGTATGATCGCATGAATAAGTTTTTGGATTACTATACTTTCGAAAGAGAAATAGATCGATTCTTAGAAAATTTCGCTCGAATAGATTTGGAGTATGCAGCCTCAGTATTGGTAGGGGCGTGGCTTGTGGCTCCTTATGTGCGTCCTGTGGACTTGCAGTTTTATGTGCCAAATCGGTTGGTGGCTGAGGAGATTGCCAAAAGACTTGAGTTAAACCCTATCCCAAGAGGTGGAAACATAAAGTTTGTTCTCCCCTACGATGAAGGAGTGTTCTATGGGGTTCATAACGTGAGAGACATCAATGTAGTGTCCAGTATCCAGCTTTATGTGGATCTCTACAATTTTCCTGCCAGAGGTGAGGAAGCAGCTTCGCATCTTCTGGATGACATATTAAAGGAGTGGCAAAGGAAGAGAGGAGGGGAGCGACGTGTATGAGCGTGATGCCACAGAAACGTCTAAGGGAGCCTTAGTCGAGCTTTGTAGGGCTCTCCACCAGTATAAATCTGAGATTGTTCTTGCCGGAGGCTGGGCTCCTTATTTCCTTGTGAAGGGTTATTTTGATCATTGTGGCTCGGTTGACATAGACTTTGTATTGAGGCCAAAGGTGGTTGAGCGTTACGAAAGGATCAAGCAAATCATAGAGAGGCTTGGGTACAAGCCCACGGGGAGCGTGTTTCGATTCGAAAGGTTTGTTGCTTCTCCCGCTACTGGCGTTCTCCATAGGGTTGAGGTAGACTTCTTGACCGAGCCTAAGGGTGCAGAGAAGCTGCCTGAGGAGTGGTTAGCTTCGGTTCAAACCGATTTAAAAGCATGCATTGTGGAGGGGTCGAGCATAGTTTTCAAGTACAATCGTGAGGTTAAGTTTAGAGCTGTTATGCCAGGTAACGGTGAGGCCTCAGCTACGATCAACTGTGCTGATATTGTGGGGGCATTGACCATGAAGGGTCTCGCGTTGTATCGGATGAAAGATAAGGATAGCTATGACATTTATGCTGTGGCGGGCTTCTACGATGGAGGACCAAAACAAGCTTCGCGGGCGTTTACGAGCGAAATTGAGAGAAAAAAGGGACCTGAAAAAGTCACATTGAAGAGCTTAAGTGAGATTAGAGAGGCGTTTGCTTCACCCACAGCTCAAGGACCCAGCGCAGTAGTCAGATTTACTGCTTCTGAAGATATGAGGATCGATTCTCACCAACGAATCAAAGCCTTCCTAGAAAACCTGGCCTTTTAGTTTAAACAGAAAAACAATCTAGGATAGTTTATAGATATTTTGAGTTTAGCCCCGCAGACTCCCTTTTTTCCGTTTTGGCTATTCTTCTTCTGCTTCCATGTCCTCTAAATCTATTTCTGATTCCCAGAGTTGGGCGCATGTGGAGCATAGTCCGGTGGTTCCGCATTCTTCGCAGAGTGGAGCTCCACACATGTCGCAGCATAAGTCGTGGCCTTCGGGGATTTCCTTTCCACAATCTGTGCACTTGACCATTTCATGTTCACGTTTAGATTATGCCTTCTTCGAATTCGCATTCTTCGGTCATTTGGTCGTCCCAGCATTCCCAGCACATCCCATCATAAGATTCGTATTCATCCTCAGATATTTCCTTCCCGCAGACTTCGCAATAGTATTTTTCGTCTCCCTCCAGCGCCTCTAATTCTTCTCCAGGTTCAACTCGAACCTTCTTCACCAGTCAACATTCTCCAGTATTGAATTTAGAATGACGCTAAATTAACTTTTATGAACGAGAGATAATTACCCAAAAATGAGGATCTGAGACGTTCGTTGTTATATCATTGTGCTTGAAAATACGCCAATGCTGCAGAGATTTAGCCTAAAGTAGCTCTTGTTTATTTAAACAAAGCGGCGTTCACAGCGTAAATTTGGGTTGAATTTCTCGATCTCACGCCAGAAAAGACCTACTTCATCTTTATCAACTTTAAGTGTCCAATTGTAAAATGCTTTCTCATACTTATCTAAGCGTTTTCCACTTGTCGTTCTCAGCGTCTTTAAAGCAAAATCATTCCATTGTAAGGAGTTTTCGGCTCTACTTAGGAGAACGGCTTTTACGAGTAGACCGCCTGTGGAACCTGTAATCCACCAATGAGCGCCAACCGACTGCCCGTTTCTCTTTGTCCTCTGTTTCTCTCGTTGGTTTTGTCTCCGTTTTTTTCTTTGGTTTTGTCTCCTACTTCCAGAACTGCCACCATTTCTTTCCGAGTTTTCTGCGAAACTCTTTAGCCGATTGCCGAACGAACGTAGCTTGCCGAGGGAACTCCTGCAGAAGCTTTTGGCGCACTTGAAGCACTTGAGAATCGTTCAATCCGCCAGGCTGCGCTCCGACCCTCAGACTTCTAACAAGAGTTTCTTGGCCAGGCACTTCGCTCATAAGGTCAGCCACCTGAAGTAACCCGGTACGTACCTCATCTGGCGTCTGGCAGCGTTTCATAATGGCAACTGCTTTTTCCTGTGCTTCAGCGGCTTTTAGAGTCTTTTCTGCAATATCCATTTGATAACATCCTTTTATTTTGGCCCAAAATTGCACATAACTACGAGTTAGACGGAATTCATATTTAAAGCTAATTACGAGCCTTAAATGTATGGGATCTGATCCTGTAGAAATTTGAGTAGATGGGGCGATCTTTTAAGCAATTAACATTTAGAAGAACCTCTCCTCGCGGTGTGTTAATAAACCTTAAACTTATCCCTCAACCGTACACGAAGATCCCATAATAGATGACGTATGCTTAAGGCCTATGGATTTTGTGGATTGAGGCAGAAGGCAAAGAGAAGAAATGGCCGTTTAAAGCTGTGACAAAGACGGTGCCTCAATGGACCGTGAACATGCTTAAGGCTTAGACCCAACTTGCAGTATTCTTCTCAACCCTTTATTGGCACAGAAAGAAGAGCGAAAGTGTTTATTCTATGGTTCTCGCATATCATTACCAAAGTTAGAAAGAAGTTTTAAGTGGGTGAATGATATGGGACGAAACAAAAGTGAAGCCCACAATTTGGCGCTCGAGTTTTGGAGAATTTCTGGCAAATCGAGTGGTGTTTGCGATCGATGCAATGCGATGATTCAAAAAGACGAGGGCTATGTCTGCAAACCGGAAGTAGTGGGGATGAGTGTTGGATTTGGATTGAGCGACGTTAGTGGTATTCCAGACCTAGTATGTGAAACATGTTTTGATAAATCTCCTACAGCGGAGCCCTTTGATCGTGAAGGCTTTAGAAGATATATGCAGGTGCCGGAAGTTGTGCAAAGGAAGAAGCGTCAGGCACATGAGCTGGCAGTTGAATTCTGGAAGAAAACAGGCAAACCAAGTGAAACATGCAACCGTTGCAGCAAGATGGTTTCCAAGGGAGAAGGCTACATCTGCAAGCCAAAAATAGTTGGAACAGGTTTAAGATTCGGCGCAGTGGATTTCAGCGGGATTCCAGATTTGATATGTGAAAGTTGCTTCGACAGTTCGCGTACAGCGATGCCTTTCGATAGAGAAGCCTTCAACCGTTACATTAAGACTGTTGAAAAGAAATGGTGGCAACGCATATAGCTATATAATTTATTCTGCAGTTCTCCACCATACTGAGACAGCGCGCGCTATGGGGCGAAAAATAGAAAAATAGGAAGAAAGAAATAAGTCAGAGTCTGACCAGAACGAAAGGGAGTGGGAGGATGGGAATTCTTAAGCGGTTTGCTGAAAGGAAGCAGCATAGAGCCTATGTGAAGGAAGGAGAGAAACGCGAGGGTGCGGGAGACTTTCAAGGCGCGATAGAGAGCTACACCAAGGCTATAGAGATGAAGATCCACAAAGACAAGCCCGACTACATGGTGCACTACAAGAGAGCATGCACCTACGAGAAGATGAAAGAGATGGGGAAGGCGACAGAAGACTTCAAAATCTTTCTCATGGCCGACGACCGGGATCTTAAGGCTTCATCCTTCGCGGGAGCCGTCGACTCTTTTACGATCGGGTGGCAAAGGGCAGCGGCCCAGAAGCGCGTAACCGAACAGGCCTTTGAAAGGATCCTCAGCACCTACGAATATGATGTCGGTTACTCGAACGGAAAGCTCTATGATTGGGGGCACTGGTTCAAGAAGGTCCGTGAGATGCTGAAGCAGAACCCTCAAGAGGCCACCTACCGCATGGGCCTGGTCCGTCTCCTCCATGGGAAGCATAAGGAGGCGATCCAGCTCTTCAGCAAGGCAATCGAGATGAAACCTGAAGACGCCCGATCATACCTCTTCCGCGGCATAGCACACACCCTTGAAAGCCGCAGGGGAGGGCTATTCGGCCCCAGCCCAAGCGCCAAAGAGCTTAGCAGGACGAACGCTCTACGTGACTTTGAGCGAGTCACAACCATAACGAAGGATAACGCATTGATCGAACAGGCGGGCAAATGGAAGGAAAATCTGGCGAGCAATTAGCCGGTTCCATATCAGGAAAACAGAGTCTACTCTATCATCAAACCACATGCAACTTGCCCGAATTCAGAAAACTCAGCATCATTCCACCGCTTGAAGCATATGCCAACGTAGATGCCATTTACACCACTTGGATCATCTGGGTCTCTTAAGCAACATACCCGGCGAAACCACAGTAAAGCTGCCATCTCTCAACATCTATAAAGCCCTTGAAGAAGGATGGCAAATGTCACCCGCTTGGCCAGTGTTTATCTCGCCTAGGTTCTTCGTAAAAACAGAGGAAGCAACGAAATATAGAACCGATAAGAACGACGTGTTAGCGGTGCCCGTGCTTCACAGTGCCTATCCAGCAAACGCCTACATATACTTTGGATCTGACCCTTTTTAATGGGCAACTGACACCGAACACCCATAAGAAACGGCAACAACCTGCAGATGGGATGTCCGAACAAAATCGCAAAATCGCCTCTTTGAAAGCCGGGAAAAGCCTCATCTATTCTTGGGATGCCGAAAGACAAAGTTCTATTAGGCTTGTTGGACAACTCGGTCACGACGCATGAGGGTAAGGAAAGACGAATCCGCAACTCATAAGGATTTGGTTGAAACGTATTATATGAATCGACAGACTATTGGGTGAAAGTGATGCCGATGCTTAGAATGAAATGTTCAAACTGCGGTCATTGGAATAGGGTTCCAGTTGACAAGATTTTCATTGAACAGAACACTCCAGAGCCAAAGGTTAAGGCTTTCATTCCATTGTATGAGCCGTTAGAAGTTGCTAAGTGTGAGAAATGTGGTAAAGTCTTTACGGAACATTAGAATATCCAGAATAGGCTTTCATTAAGTGTTTAGCGCGCGCCGATAGTTAAACTGCTGGGCGTTCGATCTCTTCTAACGGCAGCTTACAAACCTCTCTCAGAACCGTCCGTATCTCGCTTGGTTCGATAACGGCGTTCAATTGAAGCTCTACAAGGTAGGGCAGAATCTTCGCGAGCTTCTCATAATCCAATACCTCGGGTAGGCCCCACTCCAAACGACACTCCGCCTCCTTCGGATCAAAACCCGCTTGCTCCAAAACAGGTGTGAAGACTTCCCGCTCAACAATTCTTTTAATAAACCTCTGTAAGGCCATAACCTTGCGTTCGGCGATCTCGATGGCTGCCTTCGCACTCGCCTCGGTAAATCCAGGAGTCGTGAAGAGTTTCGGGAGGGGTGTTTGTCCCCCGAGGTAGACCTGGTTTAGAATGTGCTCGATGTAGGCTTCGTATCGGGCGCGTGGATCCACCTGAACCGTCTTGATGTCCGCATCCGCCTTATCATACACAAAGCGTGCTCCAGCCTTAGGCTTGCTTTTGATCAGCGCCTGATACCTGGAGAGCTGATCCGGAGAAACCCCTGGGAAGAGCCAGAGCTCGTCAGGACCCGCGTACTTCTCGAAGACGTCGATCATGCGGGCTTCAATCCGTGCCTTCATCTCCAGGATGCTCATGCGCTTCTCGCCGTTGAAGCCGAGCTCCTGCAACAAGACCTGCAAGACGCCGGTTCCGAAGGCGCTGAAGTTGACGGCTCCCCACCTCCAGTGAATGACCTGTTCGGGTTTGAACTCTTTCTGGACGCCGTCAAACTTGTACTTGTATCCTTGTACGTCGCCAGCAGAGTCTCGGATAACAGCCTTAGGGTCATCAAAACCGGTAAGCGGCAAGATCTTCAATCCAAAGGGCTTCGCATCGTTTGTTTTAAGCCAGAAGCTGTTTCCAGAAGCCACAATCTCCCGAGTACCGATCTGCAGCAAGCCATCTAAATTGACGCTCTCGTTGAATTCGTCAACTACAGCCTTGGCCTCTTCAGCCTTTTCATATTCCTCGTTCACCGTGGTGTAAAATCCCATTCCAACTGTCTGATCCGCGAGGAAGTCCACGAAGGCCTTGCAACTGGGATCCCGCAAATAAGCAGTCATGACATCGGAAAAACTTACGGCCTTCGGTTCCCCGTACGCCACCTGCGTGGCCGAAAGCAGCGTTCCACCGCCACTTCGAAAAGCAGCCTCACGCAACCATTTCAAAGCACGTGTAAAAACGCTCATGTGCAATGGGCCAACCTGAGGCTGCCCATATTACGTTTGGCTACGACCTCTTTAAGATGGCCGTCTTCCACGAGGAGATTGATTAAGCGGGGTATAGACTCACCCGTTTCCTCCGCTGCCTTCCTCAATTTGAGCCAGTTCTCCTTGCGGATGTAAACGCTCTCGGTGGGCATCCTCAAACAACCAAAATATAAATTAAAAAATAAGTTAATAAGTGAGTACCTAAGTAAGCACCTACTTTCTTACCTCTTTTTCTGTTTCAAGTCCAAAATTCGCTTAGAAATACCTCCGGAGCTGAAGACTTGCCCATAGGACCCTTCCCAGACTTCAATGCTTGCGTCGCTCACATGACCAAGCCCAAGAGCGAGGGTGGAGGAGGCTACGACGAGGAAACCGCCCAGAAAGTTTGCGGCCGAATCAAAGCTGAGTTGGAGGAGAGTTTCAGCTGGGCCGGCGACGTAAGGCCTTATCCGGGCGTCAGGCTCATTCGTGGAGAAGCCATTCACCCTGTCAAGACCTTTCACCCTTATGAGTGGCCTCAGCTCCGCGTCTTCCTCGAGGACGAACTCGAAGAGTCTGCGGAGACCCTCCGCGACAAGCCTCTCTATTTGGATCATTGGAAGCCTTTAAACGGCAAGGTTTTGGGTGCCCGCTACGAGGATGGAGCCCTCGAATACGTTGCAGAACTCAACGATGAGGATCTCCTTCAGATGATCCGCGACGGCCAAATCAAGCATGCCAGCGTACAATTCGAGTGGAAAATTTTGGAGCAAGTGGACGGAGTCGCGCCGCGAGGTCTAAACTTCCAGCACTTGAGCCTCCTCAAAGACATGCAGCCCGGGGATCCTGGTAGCAGTGTGTCAATCTGGGAGAGTATCGCTCGACAGCTGAAAGAGGCGAGGGGCCTCGCTCCGCCGAATCCCCAAACGGGGTCGGAAACGGAGGATAAAATGAAAATGGAACCTTTAAAAGAACGCGTTTGGGATCGAGCTTATATCAATGATCTTCCCGATGCCGCTTTTGCTTTGATTCAAAGCGGTGGAGAGAAGGATGAGACTGGACGCACAAAACCGCGCTCGTTGAGGCGACTGCCTCATCATCGTGCTGACGGTTCATTGGACCTTCCCCATCTTAGAAATGCTAGTAGTCGAGCACCACAGATGAAGGATGTCAGCGAAGAGGAAAGAAACGCGGCGAAGGCGCATCTTGACCGTCATAAAAAGGCTGCTGGAATCGGCGAGTTTGCGGAGGCTCAACGAGAACCCTATAAGCACGCTTGGAAGGAACAAAACGAAGTGGAGTTTCAAGTAGCCCCTGAGCCCACCATAGACGAGTTGATTGAAAGCATCGAAGACATCGTGGAGCAAATAAACGCGAGGCTTGACGGTATAGAGGCACGTCTTCCTCAACAAACTCAAGAGTCTAAAGGAAAGGTTGAAGAGACTCAGAAAACTATTGATGCTCTTAAAACTCAAATCGAGGTTTTAACCCAGCAGAAAGCGACATTGCAAGAGGAACTGGAGAAAGCGAAGAAACTCGGCGAAGCTATCATACCCAGCGCGGTTACGCCGCCCAGCGACATCTTGAAGGAGATTAAGCGTTTGCTTCCTGAACGGCCGCCAATGGCTTGGGGCCACCACTATCATGAATTGTGGCGTAACCTGCGGAGCATCATCAAGAAACATGAGTCACAGTCATAGCCGTGACCGGGTGGGCGCGATGGAACGCTAACCCGAATAAAATATGGGAGTGATGGAAAATGGCTACTGATTGGTTGCCGGAAGTGGAGCTTGGCCAGTGCTTAAACGAAGATGATGCGGTGATTAAATCTTTCGCGCCAGGCGGGGCTATAACCAAAGGAGCGCCAGTGAAATTCTCGGATAAAAGCGTCTGGCCTCCAGAAGTGGTAGCCGCGGGCAATGGCGAGCGTTGCATTGGCGTCGCGTTGAAAGCAGCCACGGGCGCTGGAGTGCCTGAGGCAATACCCGTGCTCGTAGATGGCTGGGTAAAAGCTACCATTGGAGCGGCTTTAGCTTGCGGTGTCGCGCTGAAGATTGGAACCGCACCTAAACTCGTTGCGGCTTTAGCAGCCGACCATAACGTTGCTTGTGCTATTCTCATGCAGAAGACCACGGCAGACGGCGATTACGCGGCAGTATACTTCAAGGCTAACTTCCTCGGAGTAGGAACGTGATAGTTATGGGCGACAGCATTAACATCCTGAAAGAAGCCGTTGAAAGGGATGATAAACGCTTCCCTGAAGGTTGGGAGGGTTACATGGAAAATGCAAAGAATTCAACGTTTATTCGGCGCTATTTGAAGGAAGGCCTCTTCAGTGATATGGCTGGGGCTCTCGGGGCGATGCACAAACAGGTTGTTGAGGCCGCAAAACCCGCCTTAATAGGACGAGAAATAATATGGGTCGTCAACACAACCGATCCTCTGGTCCGCTTCTTCAAACAAAAGCTTGCCACAGCCTATGTCGTAGGTGAAACTGAACCAACAGAAGTTCCTGAGCGTATGGAGACCCAAGACATCTCATGCACAACAGAAATCGCCTGCAAGATGGAGTTCAGCAAATCCTACATTGAAGACGCTCCCTTCGACGTTTTAGCAAGAGCCGCGGAGGAAGCCGCGAGGGCGGTAGCGAAGCTGGAAACCGACAAGATTCTTGCTTTATACAAGGGCATTGCCGCTGCAAATCTTGCAACCGGAGCGGAGATAGCGACAAACGAGGGCACGAGCTTCGCATGGAGTGATGTTGTTAGCCTTTGGAACGCTGTGGAGCGCGAAGACTTTGATCCTAAAGTGTTGGCTGTCAACACCAGGGAGATGGGTGGAATCCTTAGCCAAAATCAGTTTATCCAAAGCCTGTTTTATGCGCCGGAGTCAGCGATTAGGCAAGGTGTCTTTGAGCTGCCAGCCTTGGGAATGAAAATTGTACACAGCAGCCTGGTTCCAGCCGTGGACGCGACGCACAATTATAAATTTGCCATCGACCCCGATTTCGCGGCTGTCCTGCTGGTTCGTCGAGACATCACAACCGAGCCCTTCGAGAACCCTGGAAAACTGCGCAGCGGGCTCATCGTGAGTGAGCGTATCGGTCTGGGAGTTCTTCGATCAAAGGCTGTGGCGAGAGGCGTGTGATCCTAAATGAGCAAAGGCCTCAAGGAGAAAATCCTTAAACCAGTGAAATGCCCTTACTGCGGTTCTGAGGACGTCGTTGAATCTCCGCCGAGAATCAGCGGGAAAATGAAATATCACTGCAATAGTTGCGGTCGAGCCTTCTGGGGCTGAAACCAGTAAAATCCGGAAACCGATGAACAGGAGCATGAGGATGCTCCAACCGTTTTAGTCGGATAAAATTCAACGTGAGCAAAACATGGTAGTCGAAATCGGCTACGCTGAAGGAACCTGTTCACGCTGCGGCAAAACTCTGCGAAGGCGAAGGCCTGCAGACTACGCGGTTTGCGACTGCTATCAGTATTGTCCACTCTGCGGCAAGAAGATGCAGCCCTATACGCCGGATCTAACTCCCTCAACTTACGGGCCAATTGAAAGCGAAATGGCGACCGGCGACACGGAATCGCCTATAAACATTCTATACTACTGCCCAGACTGCAGATACCACAGCGCCTTGCGACCGGTGGAGGTAATTCTTAGATGAAGGATTATGAGCGTGACACGATGCGCAAAATCATTCTTGGCATGGTTAAGAAGGGCCCTATCCACTGGACCGACCTAAAGAAGAAGATCTTGGGCTCATGCTACCCGTTCGCGACAGACAGCACGTTCGCGGCCGAGATGAGATACCTGCTGCGGAGCGGCCACATCGAAAGAGTTGAGCGAGGAATATATCGCATAACAGATAAGGGCAAGAAATATCTCGAAATCCTTTAGCTCTCAAGAGCATGGAACAGCGAGATCTTCAGCGCCATCACCGGCCTAATTGGCACCATCACAAGCATATTCATCTCGCAGAGGACGTGAAAACCTTAATGAAGATGAATGATGAAAAAAAATATTTTTTTATTACATACAGGGCCTTCCGCAGGGTCACGAGAGAACTCGAAAAACTGGAAGGAAAAGACTTCGTTAAGGCTGAGTCCTTTTCTGAGCGTGACAGAATAGCCCGCGTTTTCGCTGCTGAATGCTATGAGCTGGCTAAAAAGTTTGCGAAGGAAGGGAAACATAAGCTCAGCCTGCAGTACATGAAGCTTGCTTGTAAACTTATGAATATGTCTCTGAGACCAAAGAAACTATCTGATTTAGAGGAAATCAGGAAGGTTTTGGCGCAGGTCAAAAAGGAGCAAGCTATTAAATGAGCATCGATTGGAGAAGCCAACCGACCAGTATTCCAGCCCTATGGCGTGAAATTGAAAAGCTACGGACTGTTCAACTACGGGATTCGGAGCGTCGAGACGTATGGTTTGTGGCGAAGGCTTTAGCTGAGGTAAGCGGTCAACCACCAAATGAGGTGTTCAAGCGTATTCTGCCAAGAGACGAAGAGCAGCTCGAGAACACTTTGAAGCTTTATGAAAAGATTAAGGGTCACGCTGTAGCTGAGATGCTAAAGGAACCATTCTTTTCAGAAGTCTTCCTCAACTTCCACCCGACACCTTACCAGCTAAAATTTCTGACAGACACAAGCAGGCAAATAGCCACCCGTTGGTCGAGGCAGAGCGGCAAAACCAAAAGCTTCGGCATCAAAGGCTTAAAATTCTGCGTGTTGCATTCCATGAGCCAAGCCATAATCGTGGCACCTGGACTTAGACAGAGCATGCTTGTCTGCGACCGCTTCGAAGAAACCTATTACCAAATGGCTGAGCCTGCCCGAAGGGCTTGGATATCCAAGTTGCAGAGAACAAAAGTAACCTTTCAAAACCGTTCCCGCATGAAGTTTCTACCCTACAGCCTGCACAGGCTTAGAGGTGAAACCAGCGACCTCATTTTCGTGGACGAGGCGGCATTCATTCGCGATGATGAGGTGCTCTTCGATAATGTTCTCAAGCCGATGATGGCTACTCGATGGGAGAAAGGCGCCCAAATAATTGCGAGCTCAACTCCCTGGGGTCGAAACAACATGTTCTATCGGTTCTGTAAAGACCCGAAGATAGCGTCTGAGTGGAGTCAACACCACGTAACATGGAAAGAAGCAGTGCAAGCTGGCTTGATTCCGCTGGAATTTATTGAAAAACAGAAACGTGAAATCTTGTTAGATAGGTTCCTCCGCGAGTATGAAGCCGAGTTTACAGAGGACATTGACCGCTGGCTACCCCAGGATTTAATCTCAAGGTGTGTGAGCAGTGACATAGAACCTTGGGAGTTTGAGGATTTCTTTACGGGCAAAGAAGTTTTTCTGGGCGTGGACCTCGGCAAAAAAGTAGATTACAGTGTGGTTGCTGCCATCGAGAAGATCGGGGATAATTTGGTGCTTCGCCACGTCAAGGTTTTCGATTTAGAAACTCCCTACGCGTCTGTCATAGGCTACGTTAAGGTTTTGTGTGAACGTTGGCGCTCCACCGTCAGAGTACTGGTTGATCAAACGGGCGTGGGCGAGTACATTGTTGAGGACATGAAGCGAGCTCTCATAAACGCTCAAATCGAAGGCGTATTATTGTCATTGCCGACTAAAGAAGAGATCTGCAGTTATCTCAAACAAAAGATGCAAAACAAGCAGTTCAGCCTCTATTACGACAACGACGTAATCAGCAACCTCAACGTGGAAACCTTCGAGTTAACCAAAGACGGACGCATCCACTTTGCCCACCCAGAAGGCACACATGACGACATCTACTGGGCTATCGCCTTAGCATGCACAGCCAGCCGATCTGAACCTTCAGGACGCTTAGAGAGGGCTTATTGAATGAGGCACAGAGAGTATTTTGAGATTCAGAGATACACTCGAGTCTACGATAGAAGGGAAGGCAAGTTCATCATTAACCTCTCCTATAAGACCGCGACGGACATAACACCTCGCACGATTCAGGTGGCTGAGGCCTTCGGGCTTGGCGTGAACCAGTATCAGAAGCACGTGATTTACGACAACGTGGAGTTAAAGATCGGTCCGAAGGACATCGTGTATCTCACGGGTGACAGCGGCTCCGGCAAATCCGTGCTCTTAAAGGCCTTCAAGAAGGACCTGGGACCAGAAGCTGTGGACATGGCGGATATCCAAGTGGACCCAGACAAGCCATTAATCGACACGGTGGGCAAAACCCTTGAAGAGGGCCTCGAGCTGCTCTCTCGAGTAGGCCTCAACGACGCCTTCCTCTTTGTACGTCGCTACGATCAGCTCAGCGACGGGCAGAAGTATCGTTATAGGGTTGCGAAGCTGATTGAGAGCGGCGCTCAATGGTGGATTATGGACGAGTTCTGCAGCACGCTGGATCGAGATACCGCTAAGATTGTGGCGTTTAACGTGCAGAAGCTGGCGAGGCAGGAAGGAAAGGCTGTTTTAGTCGCTACAACTCACACCGACCTGTTCGAGGACTTAAAGCCTTCAGTTCATATTCATAAAAGGTTTGGAAAAGAAATTGAGGTTAAATATTATCCAAATGAGGTCAATAGGGAGTGCAGCTTAGTTCAGGAGATGCGCGTTGAACAAGGCACGTTACAAGATTATAGGAGGTTGGCGGGCTTCCATTATCGAGACAGCAAAGGCGTAGTGGCATGTCAAAAGGTCTTTGTTTTGAAGCGTGGCGATGAGATGGCTGGCGTCATTGTTTATAGTTCTCCTGCTGTAGCGGCGTTTGGGAGGAAGAAGGCGTTTGGAAGGCAACTCAGCCTAGAAGAATTGAATCGCGATGTAGCGTTAATTTCACGTGTGGTGGTCCATCCGAAATATCGCACCATAGGTTTAGGTGTGAAACTGGTAAAGGAAACGTTGCCTCTTGCAGGCAAGCCTTACGTGGAAACCGTGGCGGTGATGGCACGCTACAACCCTTTTTTCGAGCGTGCAGGCCTAACAAAAATTGCGAAAAGCAAACCAGACCCCAGGATCCTTGAGGCTGTGGAAAAATTGAGAACCTTTGGGTTTAACCCGATTTTTCTTTCTTCCGAAAAGGCTAACTTAGAGAAGCTGCAAAAAATGCCGATTCATGAAGTGGAGCAAGTTAAAAGCATCTTCAAAGAGGTTTCTAGATCTAGCGGTGTTTATCGAAAACGCATCATGTCGGTTCATGAAGCCTACCTAACCCACGAACAATTCTGCAAACGCGTTGATGGTGCTAGCCTACAAAAGCTGGCTAAGATGCTTCGAATCCTCAGCTTCCTAACACAAACGAAAGTTTACTTATTCTGGAAAAACAATGGTCTTAGCGCGTTATCGGAGCGAAACACTACTTCCCTTGTACTACGTGTACGCGTAAAGGGCATTTTTCATTAGGAAACCTTTCTTTCCAGTCATCTTGAGCGCATACGATCAGATCACACATTTCTAGATCATGTCCATGCTTTTTGAAGTCGCTACTATTCTTCGAACTCAACATTTAATGCCTCTACCACCTCCCCGTTTCTCACTTTAACAAGAATTGCATCAGGATATTGACTGGGAAAGATAAGATCAATATCATCTAAGTCGCCCAGTTCATGGCCAAACCTGAATATTACCCATTTTTCGTATTGCCTCTTAGCGAATAGTTCTTTTGCTTCATCAACCAGTTTCTTATCTTTTTTCCAAGGAAACTTTTCAAAGACCGAAGACAAACATATCACCATAATTCAATAATGTTCTACCAAAATAATAAGGCTAACCTCATGTTTGCTGGCGCTTTTCGTTTGAGTCATGGTTTTGTGTGGGTTGCCGAGACATCTTAATCAAGGCTAACGTTAAGGAGAATTGATTAAGACAATTTCTTAATCTTAATACTCTTCTTCTGGTACAAATCCTTTTTTGCTTATATCAAATAGTTCATCGAAAATAGAGTGTAGTTTATCTCCTACAGATTTTTGTTTATTGTATTGATGTTTAAAATCGCTGATTTGCTCAGCATGTGTCTCTACTTCATCTTCTGTCATTGTACGCACTGAAATTAAGGGTGCGAACAAATCGCAATAAATTTTCTTTTTAGAAAGTTCATCACGAGGAATTTCTAAGAAACGAAAATCACTGCTAGGTTTAGGTTGAGCCTCACAGATATATCCTTTAAGGTTGCCTTTGTTGTCAATAACAACAAGCATATTGGCACAATCAAGACACCTAACCATTTTATTCTCCTTACCTATCAGCATTGCCCATTCCTCCGAAAGTTCTCCCTGCTCTATGTCATTTCTTACTGTCGCCACCATACAGTCCGCTAATCTTTGGCAGATAATACATTCTTCCGGTATGGGAGCGCTCTTAGGACGATTTGCCAAATACCCGAAATGATGAAGACAACCTGAAAAGAATTTTTCTTCCTCCACTAGTGGTTTAACCATAGGCTCTTCTTTTTCCCTTTGCAGTTGCGAGAGACGGCTACGATGCAGTTTGGAAGCTTTATTTAGACTTCGAAAAAATAGTACGAACAATTCATTTTTCATTTTTTCTGCAATAGTTGTCATTATGGTAACACTTATGAAGAATTGGCTCTATGTATAAAAATAGTTTATGACTCGCGAAGACATTCTCTAAATCAAAATTCTGGATTCAGAAAGAATGTGAAGTCCCCAAAAGTCCGTCATATTTCTCCTCAAGAGGCATCTCCTTAATCTCACTCATACTAACTAGAGAAATCAAAACGCTCAAAGCTCCAAGGAAAAGGAACCAAAAACTGCAAAAACCACAAAAAACGAAGCGGGGAAGATTAATTAATATGATTTATAGTTACATTTGGAACCAAGAACGAGAAAAGAAGTTCAATTTAGGCTTTTCGACTCCCTGAGTATATTATCAGATACATAAAAGAAGAAGTCACGAAGAGTGAAGATCCAAAAAGAAGAGAAGGGGGATTTTGGATAGGCGCATATGTTCCATAAAGCATTACATGGTTTTTGAGGTGGAAGAATGCCAAGTCTCTTCGTTTCGTTGTGGTGCAAGAAATGTGAAAAGAGAACGGAACACCTAAACGTCATTTGCCTTCACAATCCTTCGACTAACTCAAAGAACCCAAAGAACCCAGACAATGTCTCTGGATCAGCACTAATCTTTGAATGCCAGGAATGTGGCCAGAACAAGCAGGTATTCTTGCTTGAGTTCACTTAGTTTTGGGCTTCAATGTGCAAAGTAGAGAGATAGGAACAAAATTGAGTAGAAGATTTTTTTGCGTTCTTCTAGAATGGATCTAGGTTCATTGAAATCAATTCTATGATTATCCTTTCTCAATGACCAGTTTGCTATCAACAATTCTGACAACCAATTCGTCTCCGACATCGAGCGGAAAATCCTTATCTCCCGCAACATAAGTCGGAACATAAACATAGAATTTATCGTAAGTTTTTCTTCCAGTTTTCGTAGGTCGGTTAATGAATCGCCCTTTTCCTTCCTTCATTATTTTTCTATCCTTGTTTTCCAATTCACAAGGTAACTATTGTGAGCACAACTCTTAAATATTATGAGACACGAATCCATATTTGGGGTAACAAATGGGAAAAACAGCCTTCATTGTGATTAGACTTATTGAAGAAAGCGTTGAAAAAGGAAATGAGGTGATTGAAAAGGAGATATTTGAGGAGCTTTCGAAGGGCATACCTAAGATCCCTTGCTAAGATCCCTTGGTTTCAAAAGGTCGAGACAGTCGGTTATAGATGGTTAGATCCTTATGAATGAAGTAAGAAAGATCGAGAGAGTGTTGAAGAAAAGAGGCTATTCGGATAAGGCTATAAAGGCGATCTTAGAATGGTACTGTTAAAATTACAGAAAAATCATGCTCCTTTTTCGAGCGAATATATCAACAACCCAAAGGAAAAGGCCATATCCCGCCAACGCCATACTCGATAAAAAGTTGGGCAAAGAATAACTGACAGAGAAATAAGGAACTCATCGCCTTTTGAAAGGAAAAACACTAGCACGAGCTGTTTTGTTCCCCGAATCTATAACTTTCAAAGCTTTGAATATCTTTCTAACCTCTTCCATTTTTGGAACCCAAGTAGCTTTTCCCTCGTTTTCCTCTATCCAAAAATTAGAAGTCTTTTCAAATACTACCTTTAGCATAATATTGTGATTGCCCGTCTTGAATTCGTCAATCTCTAGTTTCATCTTCAAGTCGGACATCTAAATGTAGTATTTTTAAAAATAAAAGGGTTCGTACAAGAAATTAGAGGTTTATGTTAAAAAATTAGAAAAAGACGACATTTGGGGTTTGAACCCGATTTTTTCAAAATCTTGGCCTTACAACACTTGTCAGGTGGGGAGTTCATTCCGAAGCCATTTATAAAGACCCTCGGAGTCGATTCTGGATAATGATTGCATTTTCGTAATGCTTATCTTCCTTAACGTAGAGTTGACCTTCTGGGACTGTCTATGTCAATTGAAATCCATGACATCATGGTCGACGAGGTAATAACGACGGACAAGGACGCAACGGTGAAAGACGCCGTTGAGCTGATGAACAAGTATGAGATAGGGTGTTTGGTCGTTCTAGAAAATGGAAAGCCTGTAGGAATAATTACAGAAAGAGATCTTTTGAAGAGAGTCTTAGCTAAATCAAAAGACCCCAGTAACACGAAAGTCATGGAAATAATGTCAAAGCCCCTCCTATCTGTAACGCCCAACGTGGAAATTGAGGACGCAGCTAAACTCATGATTCAGAATAAGATTAAAAAGCTTCCAATAATCGAAAAAGGGAAGCTTCTTGGTTTGGTAACACTAACAGACATTCTACGCATTCAACCGCAACTTATCAGAAAGTATAAGGTGTTAAGTAGCGATCTCAGACGAATGAAAAAGGTTTTTAATTATTACCCCTAAGCCACCCTTCTTATTTGGGACACTACGCTCTCGAAAACCACCAACTCAGAGTCGGTTTGGCCACCTCATAATATACTTGCCATCACCCAACTCCTTCACGATAATGGAGCAGTGACTTAAGTCAAACAGTTCTAAAGCGATTAGTTGAAACTCTTACCCCCATTCAAAATCGTTTGTCCCACTCTTGAAGAACTCATATATCAATTTTCGAAATATATCAGCAATAGAAATACAATATATTTAGTCGTACGATATACTAAAATGTATATTAGTTAAACGTAAAAACAATTGAACAAAACTACGCAAAGGATGGTTAAGCTTGCGCTCAGCTCAAACTGAAATTGCCTTGAAGGAATCTCCGCTGCACAATCGCATTTTCGAAAAACTTCTGCTAGAGGCAGTAGATGAGGCGCTGTCTTCGCTGGGAGCTTCATCGAAAGAGGCCATCTATTTTCATCTGGAAAAGACTTTCGACATCAACAAGCTAGACGTTCCCCACAAAATCGAGGAGTTTGCCAACGCCATTGAAAAAATCTTCGGACTTGGAGCCAAATTCCTTGAAATTCAAATAATAAAACGCCTCTATAAAAAAGTTGGGCCTTTCAAGTATTTTCCAGAGCGGGACCTAATATTCACCGAGTACGTCGCAGCAGCTAGGTTGTCTTTGCGTATACCCTATTTTGGAGATGCTCTTCAAGCGTGAACTTACTCGTCAGTTTTCGATATATCTGGTTCAATGAATCCTCGCTACAGTTCAGCAGGTCTGAGCCTTGGGTTGTGATGCAATACACTTTTCTTGGTCGATCATTCTCTAGGTCCCAATGGCTTTTAATGTACCCCTTTTCTTCAAGGGCACAAAGAAGTGGATAAATCGTGCTGGGGCCAAAGTATACGCCAAAATTCTTTCGAAGATCTGAGATAATTTGATATCCATGCATGGAACGGCTGCTCAAAAATTGAAGGATCACAAAGTCGAGGAGCCCCCTCATGAGTTTCGTCTGGATCTCCCTCAGTTTTCGTTCCTTCATTTTCAATTCCTCGTGTAGTGTTGTTAAACAGTTTTCATGTTGCACCCGTATACAATATGTCCATTTTAGCACATATCTGAATGTAATGTACGGAAAAATTGGATATAAAGCTTTGTGTGAACAACAAGCATATTTAGGCATATAAACGCTATGAACGTAAAATTCAAATTCTGCTTTTTAATTAGGGTAGTCGCAGCCCATTGTTAATTCAATACTCTTTACCCTCTTTCAACTTCCTCTGAACCCTAACGTCGCCTACAGGTTTAAAGTAAACAGTCTATCATCCCTAGTTTCTTCATTTTCCTGCGAACCAGTTGTTTGTGGAAACCCTAACGTTTGTTATAGGGTAACGTGGTTTGGCCGCTTCATTATACTCGAGAGCCAAGATCTCTTTTGCTCCAATGCCTTCAAAACCCTAGGCCAACACTCCGAGCAAAACTTGCATTTCTTCGTGTCGGTCATTTGTATATTATTGGAGAAGAGCATGGTTCACATATAGTGTCCATTATTCTAGAAACGAAGAGTATTACAAGAGAATATTCCATGATAAAATCTTACAGACACAATTCTAATAAATTTAAGGATATCGATATGAGGTTAAGGAGCGTTCTAATATCATACAGACTTTAAAGATTCAAGAGGCGATCGATTATCGAGTTTAAATAATAGAATCTGCAAGAAAATTAGTCCCGTGTATCTCTAGATGTTATAATTCTAGACGAAATTAGACATAACGTAGTAAATCAATTCTTGTTCTGATTCGGATTTTGTTTCCGAATCCTGACTAAAAGAGTAAATTTTCAGCGATCAATATAGAAAAGCGCCATTTCCGGGGTCTTTGCTTTGTCTGCGGAAGATGCGGAGTTCCTGGTGTACGTTAGGGGAGACGGGAGAGCGACGATACCAACGGAGGTTAGGGTTGCCCTCGGAATCAAGGTGGGTGACCTTGTGAAGTGTAGGATTCAGAAGGTGAAGCCTGCAAGGTGAAGACGTTGAAAAGTGGGTTCAACCAGCTTGAGGATGAGCTCCCTGCCCACACCGACTACAGCTATGATGAATTGGTGAAGATTTGGAATGGTGCCATGAGGAATGGACGATTGTATAGGCTTGGGAGGTTGAAGCGGGCCTTGTTGAAGGGCGTTGTAGCGTTTCTTAAGAGTGGAGGCAGAGTTGTCTGCTCCACCATAATAAAGGCTTTAGAGGCCATCGTCCAGGAGCTGAGGGTGACCACCCGAAGAAGGATTCTTAGGTTTGGGGAGGCTAAGGTGGTGGAGATGCGGGACCAATACGCGAGGAGGGGCATCTTCAGGTGGGCTCCCCGGCTCAAGGAGTGGCTGAGAGAACCAGCCTACAAGTTTTGGCTCGGCACCCTGCAAATCACCCTAGAAGGCAGCGCTTGTCTAATGGTTAGGGCGGAGCCAGGCTAGCCCGTGCGTTCCTCATGGTGGCTAGTCCCCAAATTTCCCCACACGATGCTTACCAAGCTAGAGCTGGAGGTCGCGATTAGGTGAGGATGGAGACGCCTCACTCCCTCCGATGGCGGGATGTGGCCGATACCTTAGCCCGCTTGGGTTTTAGGGTTGCCAGGGAGGAGCCCCAACAAACACATATGCGCAGAGGAAGCATCCACGTAGTGGTTAGGTTTTACGCGAGGGAGATCGGTCTCATCAAGGAGGTTCACTTCCATCAGGATGTGGGGCGACCCCACCGGACACTGGAAAGAAGTGGAGAGCTGTTGAGGTTTAGGGATGAGCTCCAATCCGCTCTTATGGAACGAGAGCGCGTCGAGAAGCTGGCGAGCGAGAGCCTCGATGAACCCCTGAAGCTTGTTTACTGTTGCCCCTACTATCAGGTGTGTCCTTCCTTTAGGGAGGACCGCTTCCTATGCACCTATCGGTTCTGTGACCGCAGTTATTGTGAGGAGTATCGGCGGCTGGAGCGGGCGTAGATGAGAGGGGTTTAGAGCCATGGCAAAGGCGAAGGAAAAGAAAACGAAGAGGCTTCCCTACTCTTCGATCTTGATTCCCACACGCCTTCTTTAGGAAATTGAAAAGCTGGTGAGGGAGATGGGCTATTGGCCCACCATGATAGCGTCTATACGGGAAGCCTGCCTAGAGAAGCTGGAGAAGCATAGGAAGGAGCTGGAGGCTCGAAGGCTCGCTGAGGAAGCTGTAAGGACTAGGGTAACGTAGTGGAGCCCCTAACCCATTTCGTCGTGCCCCTCATCTCCATGAGGCTTATGAAACGAGTTCGGGAGCTGGCATCAGACTGAATCCTGTATATTTAATAGCTATTTGCATACTTTCTCTCCTTTATGCTTGGACCCTGTACAGTGTACCCATTGCATTGGTCGGTGTTAAGCACTTACGAAGGGCGTGTCAAAGCAGGACGAAGGCGCCGCGACTAGAGGAGGACAAGTTGCCTACGGTCTCGATTATCGTTCCGGTGAAGAACGAGGAGAGGGTTGTGGGCAGGCTCTTAAACGCTTTGTTGAATCTAGATTATCCTCCGCAGAAGAAGGAGATCATCGTCGTTGACGACGGATCTGTGGACAGAACAGTGGAAATATGCGCGGAATATGCCAAGCGCGATCCCGCTCATATAAGGGTGCTTCAAAAGCCAGTGTCGAATGGAAAGCCAGCTGCTCTCAACTACGCTCTTGAGCACGCGAAGGGGGAGATCGTCGCTACGTTTGACGCGGATAATGTTCCGGGGTCAGATGCTTTGTTGGAGGCTGCTAGGTATTTTGAGGATCCATCGGTGGCTGGGGTGCAGGGCACGGTTTGTGCCATTAACGCTGATGAGAACATGTTGACTAGGTTTATCTCTTATGAGGAGGCTGTGAGGTTTGAGGCGTATATTCGAGGGAAGGATGTCCTCAAGCTATTTGTAAACCTTGCGGGTACTTGCCAGTTTGTTAGGCGAGAAGTCTTGGAGGAGGTAGGTGGGTGGAACGAGAAAGCCCTAACAGAGGACATGGAGGTTTCTGTTAGATTGATGGAAAAAGGCTACAACATAAGGTATGCCCCAGAGGCTCGATCGTGGCAGGAGCATCCAGCAAAGTTCACGCAGCTAATAGGTCAGCGGGTGAGGTGGTGTAGGGGGAACATGGAAATCGCTCTAAAATACGGGAAACTCATCACAAGGCTTAACCGAAGGAGCTTTGATGCGGAGGTCACCCTGGCGGGGCCGTACATGCTGACCTTTTGTCTTCTGGGCTACCTTATGACGCTGTGCACTCTCCTAGTTCCGGTTCAACCGGACGCTGTTTTCACGACGTTCACGCAGGTGACGTCTCTCTTGACCATGATTCCTTTGTTTCTCGTCGGGACAGCCCTAGTTTACGCAACGAAGCCGTGGAGAGTAGCGAATCTGCTATGGTTGCCCTTTATTTATGCGTACTGGAGCTTGGAAACCTTCATAGCTTCTTATGCGCTGGTCCAGATCCTTCTGAAGAGGTCTAGGCGGTGGACACAAACAATGAAGACAGGGGCAGTCACTAACTGCGATATCCTGTGAAAACCAAGAGTTTAAAGGCCTATGGCTGATCTGAGGGTTAAGTTTACCGCGGCTGGTGTAGCGCTGAAGGCTCCCAGCTTCGGAAGGAGATTCTATACGCCAATGATTTTGGCTTCGCTCTTCCTCTTAGCCCTCGCCACCAGAACCTACCGCTTAGACGGCTTCCCCTACTTCCCTGAGGAAGAACCTTGGCTCGGTAGTAATCCTGATGGACTATACCGTGATGAGGTTGGCTATCTCCAAATGTCTGAAAGCCTGTTTGAGAGGCTCCCGGTGTATCAGCCACCCCTTTTTCTCCTCCTCATGAAACTCTCTGTCAAAGCTTTCGGCTCGCCCTACGCTGTGAGGTTACCATCGGCTGTGGCCGCTTCACTTACCACAGTACTGATCTATTTGGTTTCGATGAGGAAGTTTGGGAGTCGGGGCGCCTCGGTCGCGTCTTCTCTCTACTTTGTCGCTATGTTCCCTGCCTTCGTGTATAACAGGATGGCGTTCCTTGAGAACGGGGTTGCCCTCTTCCTCCTCGCCTCATACTACTGCCTTCTCCTCTATGAGGGTTGCGGGAAGGAAAGGTGGCTGTACTTATCTGGATTCCTAGCTGCTCTAAGCGTGCTGAGCAAGATTAACGGTGTGGTGGCTTCGCTCTTCTTCTTAGCCTACAGTCTACAAAAGGGGTTCTTTACGAAGGCTCTTAAGGTCATCGCCCTAGTCTTCACAATGACCGTTATCTCCTTTTTAGCGGCCCTATTTCTAACTGGACTGGACCTAACTCCCTTATTCGCTATGGGGATGAACCCATCGGCTGTGGCAGGCCAGTGGTGGATCGGGATGGTTGGCAGAGAGACTTCGGCCTGGCAGTTCTTCATTATAAACACGATGCCTTCCGGATTCTTGATGTGGTTTCTAGGCTACCTCAGGCCCGAGTACTGGTACATATTCGCCTACTTTGCCATCGCTTACCTCGCCGTTAAAAATTATGAGAAGGTTAGCGACGTGGTCCTCCTAATAGGCGCGTTTGTGGGTCTATGCCTCTTGATCTGGGGGGTTGGGAGTTACTACATAATCATCGTCCAGCCCTTCTTCGCCATACCCGTCGGCTACGCGATCATAAGAATGCTGAGGATGCAGCCACAAGTAGCTATGATGTTCATCCTCTTCATTTACGTGCCGATGGCGATGACATTCAATATTGCTGTTTTCGGGGAAGGAACCTACCCGAGAATTGATCTTCTAATCTACCTTCTTAAGCTCTTGTCCATAGGGGTGCTATTGGTCCCTGCCTTTTACCTACTGATCAAGGGTCATGAGGCAGGTCAGGTAAAGAGAATACTCCTCAACGGAGCAGTCATGGGCCTCTTCTTAACTATCTTACTTATCGGGAGCTACTTGACACCGGCCTTCTATCCTCATTACCTAAGCGTGGGAAGGTAGAGGTTCAGCTTGAAGGAGCACGTGTGGAGGGTTGTGGCGTTTCTCTTGGCCCTATCAGCCTCTGTAAGCCTCTTCGTTCACCTATACAGTTTGATGTCGGTTTCACAACTCCCATCTGGCTTAGGTGCAGCGCTATATTACGATGTATTAGCTAATGGTCGAGGCGCTGATAGCCTCACCTCTTTAGAGAGGCTTCTATATCCGTTCATCTCCTTCACAATGCATGCGTTTAACTTAAGCCTCCTCGCATCCCTCAAGCTCATACCCGCATTTCTATTGAGCACCCTACCCATACTCGTCTATTTCTTATCGTTAACCGTGACTGGAAGCCGCCTGGTTGGTGTGGCGTCTGCTTGGATGACGGCCTTCATGCCTGCAGTCATCGCGCCTATTATGATCGGCAATTACAGCCTCCTATTGGGCCTGTTCCTCTTCACCGCATATCTCAGCATTTTAATCAGATGCCTCAAGAGCAAATCAAGGTTAGCCGCATATCTAACCCTCTTGGCAAGCGCGTTGGTTCTTCCTCTCTTGTTCCTCTCAACTCTAAGTCCTTTGTTAGGAACCCAAGATCAAGTGCTCAGGATCAACTTCGATGTATGGGCTGAAAACTTGTGGCTCACTTTGTCTATAGCGGTCGGCGTGAGTATAGGGGTTTACGCCCTCTTCAAGAGGGTTAAGATGATAGTTTTACCGGTGTTACTTGCTTCAGCTATGGTGCCCTTGGCTTTAGCCTTCATCCCAGCCTTTGACTCACTCCATGTGCTCTCAATACCGGTCTTGGCCCTCTTTGTTGCGTCACCATTGTTATGGCTTAGAGAATCTTGCTTGGTGCATGAGGTAAACGCTCTCGGCCATAGCCCAGTCGTGGAAGTGGCGATAGATTTGCCTAAACTCGCCGCCGTACTCCTCGTAGCCTTCTTAACGATCTCCACGGTGGGTGTCGGCTATAGTGCATCAGCATCGATATACAATGAGCATTCGTTTTCGAGATACCTCACCGATGAAGAGATCGCTTCAGCCGTGAAGTGGATGGATGAAAACATACGCGAAGAAGATGTTCTGTCTTCAAGGCCTGTAGTGGCTGCGTGGCTTGGGGCCCTCTCTGGGAAGAAGTTCATAGGCTTCAGAGGGTTGGATGAAGCTCTGGTGTCGGAGACGATAGAGTCGACGAGCTTCAGGATACTGACTTCCAGCTTGCTGGTTGATGAGTGGGAGCCCTTCTCTGCATCAAAGGCCCCTTGTATCTCCTATTATGATGGAGGAGGGTACGAGCCGATAGCCTATATAGATGATTCTTTTGTGAGAGTTAGGCTGATCAAGGATGGCAAGGAGTGGATTGAAAGTCCCTACCGTGCGGCATACCGTGGCTACCGATGGCTCAGTATCGCTGAGCCGGAAGTAATCCTCGTGCAGTACTTTGAAACGCATGGACTGTTCTTCGAAAAGACAATATGGGTTTCAACCTCAGAACCGCGGGTTAAGGTGGGATATCGGGTTCATCCAAAGGCAGAAGTAGAACTGGTTGGTCTAGAGCTTCCGGTTAGGGTTGAGCCGTGGAAGGAAGCGAGCATCTTTGAAACCACCAATGATGAAACCACATTGATTATCGATGGAAGGAAGACGAAGATGTCTTACTTTGGAGACGTCGTAAACCTCATGCGCGAAGAATATGATGAAACGCACGTGATGGTTAAGGCGGAGTTTGCACCTAAAGGCGGGTCCCTGGAGGCTGAAGTTTCTATATTGGTTGAATCTAGGGAGCGCTCTGATATGCCTCTGTGGCTCGCCCACACTCCTGAGCTGATAAAGAAGCACAACATAGAATATGTGGTGGCTGAAGCCGGAACGATGGGTTTCCTAGATCGATCATTGTTAAATGATCCGGTTGAATCCCTAATCATAAAGGATTTCTTCAACCCGATACTTTTCCATGCTTTCGGCAAAAGTTCTGTAGAGACGCTGAGCAGTGGGAGGGTGCGCTTTGACGAATCCGCCGTGGATGGGGTAAGGCTGATCGGATACGAAACAAACCATCTCCACATCAACAAAACTCTGACCGAGTCAGAGCGTTCCATTGAGGTACGATATGCCATAGCTCCCATGAAGAACCCCTCATCGCTTGTCAGCATGAATCTGACCCTTTGGATACCTTGGAGCATTCTCCTCCTCGATCATGAAGTTCAGGGGGATGTGGTTAAGCTGAAGCTGGGCTCCGGTGAAATTGAGGTTAGGTTCATCGGCAACCTAATGCATGTGGAGGTTGGGCCTGACCCTGAGTATGGTCAAAATAGGGTTCAAGCGGTGCTGGGGCTCCGAAGTGAAGGCGATGAAGTAGGTGTGAACATAAGCAGCCCTAGGCTTCTGCTACCTGTTATGGAATCTGACCTCAGCATATGCGCGGACGTGAACCTATTTAGAGTGATCTTCAAACAAGGCGCATTGATGGTATGCCAGGTAAATCCTTAGTTAGACGTGAAATGAGGACTTTGGTGGACGTTCTGTTCGTTGTTCTCGTTGTATCTTTGAGTTTCACCCCTTTTATCTGCCCAGGGGGGTGGGACGGTTATACTTCAGGAACCTTTGTGTATCAAGATGAGACTTGCTACATAAGGTACAGTGATGAAACCCTTGGAATCGATAAGCCGCACATTTTCTCTAGGGAAGGGTGGCCCATTAAGTCTCTAGTCGACATGGTTGAGTTGAGTGACTGTCAAAGCTTCGTCAATGGCTTAAACCTTTATGAGGATTTTGAAAGCCATGGACAGCTAATGGATGACGGGTTAATTATATTTTATACCGGTAGCCCTCAGGTCACGAAATCGATTACGGTCACGGATGAAGGAGTCATAGTGAGATACGAATCAGATCAGCGTGTAGAGTTGAGGTTAACCCTTTGGAGATGGTACTTCAGCAGCGTGGAGGGCAATGACTATAGAGGTGTACTGCCACCATTGAAGGTTGAGCCCAAAAAGACCTTGAACTTCCAGTTTATGGACGGAGGTCGAACCCATGGTGGAGTCATCCAGCTCTCCGATCGACCTTTGAGCGTTGAGGTGTGCAGAGATTTGAACGGGCTCAACAAGATCATCATCGACTATGTAGGGTCGCATCTGTCTATAAAGATAGCTTTAGATGATGCTAGTCGATCCCCCCTCAGAATCGCTGACAGAGACCTCCTTTACCCCTTGATGAGCCTGGTCTTCGGGTTAGTATATTTATGGGCTAGAAAGTATGAGGTTTTGGTTAAAATACGTCCTAATAGGACTAGGCATTAGACTGGTTCTGGCGCCGTTCTTTATGCATGCATGGGACATAGGTACTGTTTGGGAGGCTTCACGGCAGTTCTTGAATGGTGAAGACGTATACAGATACGTCGCTGAGAGGACTTACATGCTGAGGCAGAGTACTGGTCTGCCCTTATACTATCATGGATTTGCCTACCTTCCCCAGACGCTTCTCATTTTTGCCCCCTTCTACCGATTGTATACCTTAATGTTCCCAGTCGAAAATAGCCTGGACCTGCGAGCCTTGGAGCCCGCGTTGCCGTACCCTCAGATGTACGTTTTCCTGCTCTTGATTAAGATGCCCATTATCTTAGGGGATGTTGTGGTAATCTACTTGCTGTCTAAGAGGGAACCAAAAATTGGGTTGTTTTATGCTTTAAACCCCTACGTGTTGTTTATAACGGCGGTGTGGGGGAACTTTGACCCTCTCGTGGGGCTATTCCTGCTGGCATCATACTTGTGCTTTAGTGAGCGGAGGATTCTTTCAGGCTTTTTATACGGGTTGAGCCTGATTAAGATCTATCCTATTGTGTTGTTTCCTCTCTTTATGGCGAGGTCCCTTTCCAGCTGGAGGGGGCTCACTAAGTTCATTCTAGGCTTATCCATCGCCTCCTTGCCTGCCATATATTACCTAATCGTTGCACCGTATGGATTCCTTGAGGCAATGCTGTTTCAGGGAGCTAGGCAAGTGTACGGAATGAACATGTACCAAGCGGTTTTAAGCGCACAGGGAATACTCTTCCAGACAACAATCACGAGGGTTGCCACACTTATCTTCGCTACGGCTCTTTTATTCCTAACCTATATGGTGTTGAAGGAGAGGTCGCCAATGCTGAACTCTGTGGTAGTGCTTATGCTCGCCTACATGATTTTCGCTCCGGTCACTAATGAGCAACATCTCGCAGCACTAATGCCGCTAGCCCTCTTATCGCAGAGGTTCGACCGGAAGCTTTGCATTTTCCCTCTCCTCTTTGCAGCCTTCAATGCGACGTACATTTACTTTGCCACTCCCATCTTTTGGACAGATGTTGCGCTCCGCAACCTCTATGTGGTCCTTCGTGGAGCTTGGGCAGAAGCCGTAGGACCTTATTCAAGCTATATACGCTACTTCATCAGTCTATCCTTCGCCTTCCTAGCCTTCAGAAACGTCCATAGCCATTTTCAACCACAGATGCCCGCTTTGGATAAGCGCTTCCAAATAATTCGAACCGCTTTGTCGACGGTAACGTCAGGCTCACCATCCCACAGAGCTAGTTAGTGTTGCGACCAATGATTGACAGTGCACGCTTCCGAGTTTCTTTTGGAGAATTTGTTAAGACGGTTCTGCGGACTAGAGGTGAAATTCGATACCTTCTTTCCGCATTCTTCATACCGATGGTTGTGCGGGCTTTACCTGAAGTTCTCATGGGGCCGTTTCTAGCGGGGTTTGACTCTATTGCCTATTATGTTCCCTTTGTTTACTCGTGGGTACGTCATGGTGTAGATTTTTGGCGTTTTATGGCGGAGGTTCCCCTCCTGTATTGTATAGTGACTCCACTGACTCTCTTGGGTATGGACGTAGTGCTTGTGTTGAAAGTGGTGGCTCCTTTGCTGCATGGGTTGCTTGCCTTGGCTGTTTACTGCTATGCAAGTCGCGCTTTAGGCTGGCCTCCTAGAAAGAGCTTCTTCGCCACGCTTCTTGTTACGTTGTACTTCGTGGCCCTCAGGATTTCTTGGGACCTCCTTCGAAACGAGCTTGCCCTAATCTTTCTTTTCGTAGCTCTGACAATGCTTTACAAAGGTTTCAACGATTGGAAAACCTGGACGTTACTTCCCCTGACAATGATCTTAGTGGCGTTAAGTCATGAGCTTGTCACCGTGATAATGTTCGTTGTAGTTGCGGTTATGGTTTTACGCTTATGGTTTAAAAAAGAGTGTGTTGAGGCTCGTAGTCTGGTTCTCGCATCCCTGCCAGCTGCGCTTTTGTTTCTTCTCATTGTTTATGCTAAGTGTAGAGTATCGTCGGGAGAGTTCCTTATGGTGCTGGTCAGTTTCCCGGTAAGAGAGCCTGAGGGCTGGCTTTCGCTTTTCGGGTTTTCCTCGTATCAGGATATGGTAGTCAACATGCTGGGTTTCCTTCTCTACTGCTACTTGCCGATGCTGCCCTTGGCGATGATGGGTGTCAAATTCCTGAAAAACGTTCAAATTAAGTCGTGGACGCTTTGGAGTCTGGGGGCTATCCTATTTCCCGTGATCTCCCAGAGCGCGTGGTTTGGTGGGTATCGTTGGACCCTAATGCTCACCTATCCTCTCTCCTTCTACGCGATAGAGGCGCTAACAAATGTCAAGCAAAAATTCCATCGGCTGCTCGTATTGTTTGTCCTCGGAATTCTTACTGTTAGTTTCATAGCTATGCCCTATGGATATGGTGTCTTTGCGATCCGTCAATATACAATTTACATACCATCATCTATGTTACAAAATAGCGTGCCCCTAAGTGACTGCCAAGACACCATAAACGTGTTGCGGTGGCTGAAAAATAATGTGGACGGAAACGCACGTCTCCTTACTCACAGAGCATTTTACGGATGGGCGACCCTGATGCTTAACGAGGATCAAATAATCCATTACGAGTATGGAAATCCGGAAAAAGTGGCAGAAGAGTTGGCTCAGTTTGGCTACGATGAGGTCTATCTCATATGGTGGGTGAACGGTGATGGTTGGTATGGGCAGCCGACGGTCTCCTCGCTTTTTCGAGAAGTTTGCCGAAGTGGTAGAATAGCCATTTACACCTACATGGTGTCTTCAGCTTGAAAATCTGCCTGATAACCGGTTACCCGCCCTCACGAGGTAGGTTAAGTGAATATGCTAGGGAGGTGGTTAACGCTCTGGTCAAACGGAGTGAGGTGGAAAGGATCTACGTTTTGGCAAACGCAAGTCAGAGTAGAGACCGGAGGATAAGCGATAAACTGGTTGTTAAACACGTGTGGAAAGTCGACGATCTTCTAAGCCCATTAAAGGTTTTCTTCGCGATCTTAAAGCTCCGTCCAGATGTTGTCCACTTCAACGTGCACCTCGCCTCCTTCGGTAGAGGAAGGGTGGTGAACTTCGTTTGGCCCCTCTTAATACCCCTCTTAGCATTGTTCAAGGTTAAAACCGTGGTTAGTTTACACAATTTGCATGAGAGAATTAACATCGAGGAGACTGGACTCAGAAACTCCTTCTTGAACAGGCTTGGGTTAACGCTGGCGACAAGGTTCTACACCTTCACAATCCCCGTGATTGTGACCATGAAGTCTTACGTGAAGACCATTAGGAGCCGCTACAGGAAAGAGGCCTTCTATATACCTCACGGCGCCAGCCTCTTTGACGATCCTGTTCCAAACAACCCTGGGCATCACCTATTGAATAAACCTAATCCAGGTTCAGGTAGAGGCGGAGAAAACTTGTTGTTCATGGGCTACGTTGGTCCGTACAAGGATGTAGACCTCCTCCTAGACGCGTTTAGGCTTGTGAGGGTCAAGAAGCCTTGGGTGAAGCTCTTGTTTTCGGGGAGTGTGCATCCCAACTACCTGGAAGCCATGGAGAAGGTGGAGGTCTTCAAAAATGAGTCCAACGTGGTCTTCCTTGGTTATACGCCTGAAGGGGAGCTGCCTGAGGTTCTTGAGGATACAGGCGTCGTGGTTTTACCCTATGCCACCTGCACGGGAACTAGTGGAGTCGTCCACCTGTTAGCTTGCTTTGGGAAGCCTATAGTTGTAACGGACCTGCCTGAGTTCAGAGAACTACGAGACGAGGGGGCTGGCGTAATGCTTGTCCATAGAGACCCAGAAGCCTTCTCAGAGGCGATAATTAAGCTGATGGAGGATGAAGAGCTCCGTGCCAAGCTAGGGAAGATGAACCAGGCTTTCGCTCAAGGCAGAACTTGGGATAAGGTGGTGCAAGCATACATCGGACTCTACAAGGCACCTGTGGGACGTGACTGAAGATCTTGATGCCAGGGAAGGGCTTAGTTAGGGTTAGACGAGGAATTAACGGTTTCGTGGGGCAGACGAACAGACTTCTGTTGCTAGCGGTAGCCCTTGCCTTAGTCTTCCACTTAGCTTTGATGTTGACCGGCGCCTACAGGTGGAGTTACGATGCTTATGCTCACATGTTCTTTGCGGATCACTATGTGCGTTCTTGGTTTGGCCTCTGGGAGCCTAGATGGTTTGGTGGCTTTTACGTGACCACTTACCCGCCTTTGGTCCATCAGGGCCTCGCCTTGCTTTCCCTCGGTTTGGGGTTAGAGGCGGCGTATCAGGTTTTGTCACTATTGCTGTTGGTTTTGATACCGGTGGCGGTTTATTGCTTTGCCAGGGTCTTTGTGTCGGATGAGTCGGCTGGTTATGCCTCGCTTCTCAGCGTCTTCTTGCCTTCGATAGGCCAGGCCGTCTACTTTTTGGGGCAGCTCACGACGCTGTTTGGGTTGGTTTCTTGCCTCTTCGCATCGGCTTGCCTTTATAGATTCCTGAATGGCGGGAAGGTTGTTGATTTTGCCTTGACCGTTTCTTTGCTAGGGGTTTCCGTTGGCTCCCACCATTTTTCGGCTTTGTTCCTCTTGCCGTTATGCCTCTTGCTATCCCTGGTCATGGCGGGTTTAGGGTCGCTGGATACGGTGGGTTGGAGGAGAATCGTTTCTCGATTGGTTTGGGTCTTGGTGCTGGGTGGGTTGGTTTGTTTGATGGTGGTGTATCCGTTTTGGATGTTCTTGTTGGGCGCCGAGATGCAGGCTCCGATACATCACGGGTCGAGGGTGGTGTTTTCGAATTCTGGTTGGGCTGATGTCTATTTTTGGAACATACATGGTGTCTTCTTGATCTTTATGCCCCTTACATGCTTGTTCACGGTTAAATATAGGAGGCTGTTTCCGCTGTTTTCGGCTGGCTTCTTCATGTTTGTGATGGGTTTGGGAGGGACAACTCCCCTTCCCTCGATTTTTGGGAAGTGGTGGCAGTGGCTTGTCTACGATAGGTTTGCGTTGTGGGCTGGCTTCTTGCTGTTGCCTATTTCCGGTTTAATATGTAGGTTGACCAGGGATCGTTTGACGAGATTTAAGCTAGGCAAGCTTCTCTTGATTGTGTTGCTAGTTTCTTTAGCCGTGAACTGCTGGTGGGTTAGCAACCTAGCTGTGTACTTTGGTCATCCAAGGGAGGTTGGGTTACAGGAGGTGAAGGCCTTCCTTGATGGGGATGGTCGTTGGAGGTGGAGGTATCTGACGTTGGGCTTTGGGGAGGCTCAGCTGGCTAGGCTGAGCATGATGGTGAACGCCACGACCCTAGACGGCACCTACTACACTGGGAGGATGCTTCCGGTTTTGAGGCATAGTGGATTAGGCATCATAGACGGCTCGAAGTACAGCTATGAGCTTCTGGGTGAGGGTGGGTTGACTCTGCTGAACACTGTCTTGTCGGATGCGTCGAGCTATAGCTTGAAGTGGGTGTTTTGCTCGGACTCCTTCTACGAGCCTATTCTTGAGGCTCACGACTTTGGCAGGCTATGCACGCTCTCAGACGGGGTTACTACGGTTTGGTATCGAGAGGGGGTTCCGATGTTGGGGTTAAGGGTGTTTGAGAGGAGTGAGGTTTCAGTGGTGGGGTTGGTGTGGGGGACGGCTCCGGTGACGTGTCTATTATCGGCGGTATTCTTGCTTTTCTACAAAAGATGGTTTGCACTATCAACTCTTATTGGATGAAATGGTTAATGAATAAAAAAATCGTTCGTTGTGAAACGCTACGCATTCGCATCGAGATCGTGGAAAGTTTAAATCTTTTAACGAATACGTATTCGGTAGGTGTCCTTGAGTGAATGTAAAGGTTAAGGTTACGAGGGAAGGAATTCTTATTCCTGAAGAGCTTTTCAAGGAGATGATGAGCGCGTATGTTAAGGTGGAGCAGATTCTAGCCACCTTAGAGACGCTTGCGGATGAGGAGGCGTTGGAGACGATTGAGAGGAGCAGGGAAGAAGTGGCTAAGGGCGAGTACGTTGAATGCTCGATATCAAAATATAAATAGGGCGGTTGGTAACAGCGTTTAGATGTGGGCGTTGGAAATTGGTTGAGGATAGGTCGGGAGTTGGGGCCTCTATGTATGATGTGGTCGTGAAGAGGATTGAGAGGTTGGAGAGGGAAGTCGATAGGCTTAAGGCTCTGGTTTCGTTTAGGTCAGAATCCTTATTGAAGCCTGCTTTGGTTTCTTTGAGGGGTTCAGCTAGGTTGCTTGTTTCTATGGATGAGCTTGAAAGGAGCATTGAAGAGGCTAAGTCTGCTCTATTCATACACGAGTTGAAGTAATGTTTTACGTTGCGGATACTCACGCTTGGGTTTTTTATCTTCTGGATCGTTTGCCTGAGGGGGCGAATAAGGTATTTTCGCAGGCGGAGCTTGGAAGAGCGATTGTTTTTGTTCCCACGATTGCGTTGGCTGAATGCGTATATCTGGTTGAAAAAAGAAAGATCGCCTTGGACGTTAGCGAACTCTTTTCTAAGCTGCAGATCAGCGGAAACTTTGTTCCAGCATCCTTAACTTTTGAGGTTGTTGAAAGGATTCCGGTGATTCCCTTATCTGAAATTCATGACAGGATCGTTGTGGCAACTGCTCAAGCTCTTGAAGCGAAGGTGTTGACCAAGGATGAGCATATAGTTGGCTCTGGCATCGTGGAAACGATCTGGAAGTAGTTTAAGGGCGTTTGGTGCAGAGATCTAAGCATCTGATTGTTGCCTGCATACCTGCTTACAACGAGGAGAGGACGATAGGGAGGCTGGTTCTTTTGGCGCAGAGGCATGTGGATAGGGTGGTGGTTTGTGATGATGGCTCTACGGACTTGACGGCGGAGATCGCTGAAAAGAATTTAAATAGCTTCGAGATATTTTGAACAAGGTGAGAGCATGGGTTTAGAGGCTCGGAAGTGGATTAATCGACACTTGTCAGAGTTGAGGAAGAGTTATCCCAATAAGACTGTTATCGTTTGTGAGGGGAGGGTCGTTAAGGCTTTGGATGAGCCGTTGGACCCTGTGGAGATTAATGAGATCGCTAGGGAGTTGTGTGCGGGCAAGGACTGGAGCTACACGTACGTCTCGGAGCAGGAAGAAGAATACATTCTATGATTTTGATAGACGTAGAAGTTTACAATAATGTTAAGAGGTTGTAGGAGTTATTCGAGGCTATAGTTGACACTGGCGCCACGTTTTGCGTCATTGGTAAACACGTGTCTGATAAAATGGGGTTAGCTCAGGTTGAGAAACTCCATCTTTGGCAGGTTGACAGCCCGCTCATTTTGTCGAGAGCGATGCTGAAAATCAGGTTTAAGAAAGGGGAGTATAACGTGGAAGGAGTGGTCGTTGATATCAATGAAGGCTATCTACGCCCAGCGACGGTAAACGAAATATGCTAAAGACCCCAAGCTCCGCACCCTCTAATGAGTCGAATAATTCTCGGAAAAAGTTTCCTTGACAAACCTACAGAAATCCAGAGAAAAGAAATTTTCGCAAGGCTGCCATGAGCTCCCTACTGACGAGTGTTATGCAACCGTGACAGGTAGCTTGATAGCGCCGATAACGTCCACGAATTTGGAAATGGTTCTATGTTTGATCGCTTTATACCGCTGTAGTGTGGGCTACTCAGACTATCCGCTCTTTTAGATGACGTGGTTGACAGATAAAAAATCATTCGTTTTTGCCGCTATTCCTGCCCTCAATGAGAATGGAACGATAGTGAGGACGCTGGTGTGATAGTTAAGGGGTCCTCTTTCTGGTTGAGGTGAAAAAGGTAGGAAACGATGGCTGTTTCTAAGGATCAAGTCACTGTCGTTGTACCGACTTTAAACGAGGAAGAGGCTATAGGCGCGGTTTTAGAGGAGTTGAAGCAGCATGGGTATGATAACGTCCTTGTGGTGGATGGATATTCGACGGATAATACAGTGGAGGTAGCGAATCATAATGGGGTTCGGGTGGTGTTCCAGCACGGGAGAGGCAAGACTGGGGCCTTGAGGACGGCGGTGGATTATGTGAATACGCCTTATTTGGTGATGATGGATGGCGACTGCTCCTATGATCCGAGGGGGATTGAGAGGCTTCTGACTCATGGGGATCGCTATGATCAGGTGATTGGATACAGGGCGAGGGGAAGGAATCACGTATCGAGGCTTCATCGGTTGGGGAACTGGGTGATCACGAGGGCCTTTAACCTGCTTATGGGCACAAGTTTGTCGGACGTGTGTTCTGGGATGTGGCTTCTTAAGACGGAGGGGGCGAGGCAGCTGGAGCTGAATTCTTCTGGGTTTGCTGTGGAGGTGGAGGTGGCGAGCCAGATGGCAATGAAGAATAGCGTCACCGAGGTGCCGATAAACTACAGGTCGAGGGTGGGGAGGAGGAAGCTGGGGACTTGGAGGGAGGGGCTTCGGATACTGGCTTCGGTGGTGAACCTGGCGAGGATGTACAACCCCCACTTGCTGTTTTCGGCTGTGGCGAGCTTGGCTATGATTCCAGCTATTATTATCTTAGCATGGGTAGCCTTTGATCTAATTTTTTACGGGGTGTGGCATGAGATAGGAGCATTGCTGGGTATAGTACTTCTGTTGTTTGCTTCACAAGCATTGGCTGTAGCCACACTGTCTATATTACTAAAAAGAATGGAACGTCGAATAACTCAAAGATTAAAGGGGCAACAATAAAGTGCTTCTCGAAATAGTCCTGGCGTGAAATGCGATAGAAACGGTCACAAAAACTTGTCGAGTTTAAGATAAAATGTTCATTATGGTGGTTTGTACCTTTCTATTGTTGTGGATCTTTCTAGGTTACGATTTGTTTTTATCACTCCTATCTAGGTTAATTGGAAAACCATGGAAAAGAGAAGACAAGTACGCTCCGGCAATTAGTATTGTAGTGCCTGTTTTTAACGGAGAAAGGCATGTAGAGCAAAAAATTGTTAATTCATTAAAATTGGAATACCCTGGCGAGAAGGAAGTTATTTTGGTTGACGATGGTAGCAATGACAGAACGTATGAAATAGCAAGGGATTATCCGATTAAGATAATTAGACATAACACAAGACAGGGGAAAACAAAGTGTATTAATGCCGCTTTGAGGATGAGCACATTTGATATAATACTTGTAACTGATGTTGATTGCACATTAGAAAATAAGGCTTTGATTGAAGTCGCTAAGAATTTTTATGATCCCTCAATTGTTGTAGTATGCCCAATGTACAAAACGGATGGTCCCGAACAAACGTTTGCGAATGCTGAAAACCGCAGAAATGTTAAGGAATCATTAATTGGGTCTATGGCGACAGCACGAGGGGATGCTATTTTTTTCAGAAAAAGCGTCTTTCCAGAAATACCAGATTCTGTAGTTACTGAAGACCTTTACTTGACCATAGAGTCCGTTAAAAGAGGATATCGAGCAATTGTGGGGGAAAACACGTTTTTCTATGAATCAAGTCCAACAAAAATTAGGGATTATGTTCGTCAGAAAAAAAATAGGACCTTAATAACTATGCTTACTTTAATGAATAATGGGAAAGTTGTTTTTAATCCTAAATATGGGATTTACTCTATGCTGATTCTTCCTTCACATAGAATATTGCCGGTTCTTTCACCTATGCTATTTGTTCTCCTAGCAATGGACATTTTTCTGTCTTTAAATAACCATGTTCTCCCATTTTTCATCTTAATTACTCTATTCTTAATAGGAATCGTATCGATTTATCACAAAATGAACCTTCCCAAAGCATTTTTTCTCTATTTCCTCATGCAAATCGCGGTTTCGATGGCGATAGTTGATTTCTTAAAAATTTTGTTTAGAGGAATAAAGGTCATCGATTTAACAGGAAAAACAGGCGCCATTCTACTATCAAGAGCTAAGTGATTATACTCATGAAAGTTGCACATATTTGCTTACTTTTCTATCCCTCCAAAGGAGGTATAGAGTATCATGTTTATTATTTGACTCAAGAATTGTCAAGGATGGGAGTGGAAACATGTATCATAACCCCTAACAACCTCTGTGGCGCGCGTTACGAAGAGCCTGGAAAAGTCAGAGTTTACAGATTTGATCCAATAATAAAGTTTTATAAATTATTTGTTTGCCCTTCTATGCTGGAATTGCTAGTTAAAGAAGATTTTGATATATACCATTTACATATGCCCTTTTATGTTGGTAGCGAATTTACGTATGTTGCATCTGAAATTAACCATAAGCCATTAGTTGTTACCTACCATTCCGACACCTACAGTTTCAATGAAATTTTACACTTGTTTGAAAAAGTTTATGACAGAAGCTTCGCTAGGGCTCCACTGGCTAAATCGTCCAAAATTATTGGAACGTCTAGATCATACCTGCATACATCTCCGGTGGTAAAGCCATTTTTGAACAAAACAACTGTAGTTCCATACGGTGTGGACCCTGAAAGATTTCATCCAAAGAATAGTGGAGAGAATATTAAAGACAAGTATGGAATCGATGGAAAAAGCGTGGTTGTACTCTTTGTTGGGTCACTGGAAAAAGGGCATTATTATAAAGGTCTAAATTATTTGTTGGAGGCTTTTGCTGGTGCGATTAGAATAAATAGTGATCTAATATTGCTTATTGTTGGAGACGGGGCACTGAGGCCTCAATATGAATTGTTGGCTAAGAGGATAGGCGTGTATGGTAAGACCATTTGGGCGGGATCTGTTGATAATGTTGATTTGCCTGATTACTATGCGGCATCAGACATGCTCGTTTTGTCGTCCATAAATAGATTGGAGGCTTTTGGAATCGTTCTCTTAGAGGCTATGGCTTGTGGAAAACCAGTTATTTGCACAGATTTGGCTGGTGTTCGTGACAAGGTTGTTGAACACAATACAGGAATAGTTGTAAAACCTAAGAATGTCCGGGCTCTTCGAGATGCTATTTTAAAGCTTGCTGACAACTTTGAGTTATGCAAAGAGTTCGGAGAAAATGGGAGGAAAGCGGTTGAGAGCACTTTCATACATTCCCAAATTGCTAACAAAGTCTTCTCAGTATACGAAGAGATATTGGCGTGAAAATGGAAAGGTTGAAGGCAAATTATATAGTCACGGACATACCTTTAGTTTCAGTAGTTATTCCTACGAGAAACTCAGAGGCAACGATTGAGAATTGTTTGAAGTCTATAAAGAACCAAAACTATCCAAATATTGAAGTGATAGTCGTAGATAACCATAGTAACGACGCTACCCGCGAAGTTGCAAAAAGATACAGTAAAGTATTTCAGATGGGACCCGAAAGAAGTTCGCAACGTAACTTTGGAGCCAAAAAAGCTTGTGGAGAGTATCTATTTTTTGTGGATTCTGACATGGAGCTGTCTTCAGATGTTATCGATAAATGCGTTGAAAAGGCGGTTAATGAGAAAGCTCCAGCAATAATCATTCCCGAGATCTCAATTGGCGAAAATTTTTGGGCGAAATATAAAGCTTTGGAGAAATCTTGCTTTTTCGGTGTTGAAGAACTAGAATTGCCTAGATTCTTTAGTAAAAATATTTTTTATGAAATCGGGGGGTATGATGATAAACTATGTGGAGGAGGAGAGGATTGGGATTTAAATTTGCGCTTTAGAAAAGCTAGATATCGAATGTTAAGGATAAATTCTACAATTAAACATCATGAAGGGGAACTCCGACTGAGCGATTTGGTTAAGAAGAAACATTATTATGGGAAAGTACTTACTAAATATTTCGAAAAATATCCAGGTACTAATTGGAAAAAGTTTGGCCAGTTCGTAAACGTATATCACAAAAATTTGAGCTGGCTAACCAAGGACCCCATCACTTTCTTAGGATTTATCTTAATGAAAACTTGTGAGTTTTGCGCCGAATACGCAGGGTTCATACAGGGAAAATTGCAATCGTTGAGAAGGGTCTTTAGATAATGCTGGACTTAACACAGGCTAGAAGGATAGAGTTAAAAGGGAAGTTGCCACACTCGCACAATTTGTGTTCCATGAAGTAGGTATATGTTCGCTTCTTCATTGCCAGTGACCATTCAAATTTGATGGTCCATGAAATTCGTGAAACAGTTGAGATAAAAAAGAAAATTGAGAATACTCTTTGTCTCATTTGAGTACCCTCCATTTTTCTGGGGAGGGGCTGGTGTCTATGCTCAAAGTTTGTCTAGGGAATTAGCTGATCTAGGTCATGAAGTGCGTGTTCTTACTTCTTTAATGCCTTCTATGCCTTCGTTTTCCCTTGAAAACAAGGTATTTATTCATAGAATTCCTTTTTTAAACAGAAAGTTCTTCAGCCTTCCTTCCTTTTTCTTAAGCTTAAGAAAATATTATGGTAGATTGGAAAAAGCTATCGGAGAAATTGATATTTTTCATAGCAACGAGGTTAGTGACTTTAGCCTATCGAAGAAAATGGTGAATGCACCAAGGCTCGTAACAATCCACCATTTGGTATCCGATACGATTAAAGTAGTTTCTCCAAATATTTTGACGAGATTGCTGAAAATATCTGATGAAATAGGGATTTTGTCAACGTACCTTCAAGGGACGGTAATATTGCGTGCAGATAAAATCATAACCCCCAGCACCTTCAACAAGAATTCGATAGCGAATACTTACAAAGTTAGCGACTCTAAGATAGCGGTGGTCAAACACGGAGTATATCCAGATAATTATAATGTGCCTAGGGAGAATGTACTTCAAATTAAGCATTCCCTTGGCATAGATGATGAAGAGGTTCTTCTGTTTGTTGGCAGACTCGATGACCCAAGGAAAAATTTACTTACTCTTTTAAGAGTGTTCAAAACAATCTCCAAAACAAGAAGAGATGTTAAACTAGTCATCGTTGGACCTGGGAATCAAGACCCATATAGAAGCCTTGCTTATCATCTGGGCATAGCAAATAGAGTTATTTTCGCCGGTTTTATCAAAGGAAGAGATAATATTCAAGAAATCTACAGTATCGGAGATATATTTGTGCTTCCTTCGCTGCTTGAAGGATGTCCGCTTAGTATCCTTGAGGCAATGGCAGCAGGTAAACCTATAGTAGCTTCAAAAGCTAATGCTATACCTGAGATAATTGAGGATAGAAAAAACGGCATGCTAGTCGATCCTTTTGATGTTAAACGATTTGCCGACGCTATTATGTTTTTACTGGAAAATAGAGATCAGTTAGAATTGGTTGGACGAAGAAACAGTGAATATGTAGCAAAGAATTTTAGCTGGTCCAAAATAGCAAGAGAAACGGAAAAAGTATACAAAACGCTAATTTAACGTTATGACTGAAAAACGGTTGCGCGCGCGCATTGAAAGCAAAATACTGCTTCTCCAAGAAGATGATAACCAACTTCTTTTATAACCACAAACACTGTTTTTTTCGAACGTTTGCACGCTACTTTACATTCCTCAGATTATGTATAGGTTTACTCCTACACAAAATAGAAAATTTCATTTTTAAATCTCAATGAAAAAATTAACCTAGGAATATCATCACACGAAGAAACTATTTAGGAGATGAATTGTTGAGAATTCTTTACGCTCATGATGGAGTTTCAGTTTTTGATCATATGTTTCTGCGTTTTCTTATAAGTAGAGGACATGAAGTTCATTTAGTTACGTTTTATCATCCCCCCTTCTTTTCAAAGTACATGCATTGGGGTTTACCTAGATTTGATAGTTTAGCGATACATCACTATGATACCGATAGGTTAGCGGTTCCTCTTCCATATTCTAATCTTCATGTAATAGCTTTAAGGATACTTACACTCTCATACCTTGTAAAGAAAATCAAGCCTGATGTTTTGAACGGTCACTGGGCCCCGTCCTACGGTTTCTATTCGGCCATGACTTTCTTTCATCCATTTCTATTGACTGTTTGGGGCTCAGATGTATTACTTATGCCCAAAAGGGCGATGATCGCTAAAAAAACGGCTGAACTTGCACTTAAAAAGGCGGACCTGGTCATGGTAGATAGCGAAGTGCAGAGAACAGAAGCGGTGAAACTGGGTTGTAATCCCGGGAAAATTGTTTCGTTTCCTTGGGCGGTTGATTTAAATAAATTTAATTCTGAAGTGAAGGGAGAAGAGGTCAGAAAGAAACTAGCAGTTGAAGGAAATCCTGTGATTTTCTGCGCTAGGCAGCATGAAGAGAAATATGGTGTTGAATATTTCATAGAATCCATACCTTATGTGGTAAAAAAAGTTCCGGACACAAGGTTTGTTATCGGTGGTGTAGGGCCACTAACTGAAAAATACGTGAAGAAGGTTGAGGAGAAAGGGTTAAGCAAATATGTTAGGTTTGTTGGTAGGATTTCTCACGAGGAGATGCCAGAATATATGGCTGCCTCTGATGTCTACGTTTCACCGTCTTTTTCTAATGGAAGCTCCGCGACTTTACTGGAAGCCATGGCCTGCGGAAAACCAGTAGTTGTGTCAGATATCCTTGGAAACAGAGAGTGGGTGGAGAACGGGGAAAATGGCTTTACAGTGCCCATAAGGGACCCTTACGCTATAGCTTCAGCGATCATTAATTTGCTAAAGGATAACAAGTTAATGTCTTTTTTCGGGAGAAGGAATCAAGAAGTAGTGAGAAAGAGAGCAGATCTACAAAAAAGTTTGGCGCTCTATGAGAAAGTGATGTACACGTTGCTAGAATCATGCAGCTATAAGTAATTTTACAACGCCTAAGGCGTAACATATGGGTCTTGATATGGTCACTAAGGGAAGAGTAGAGTTAGACACGTTAGTAGGAATAATTTCGCTTCTCACATTCTTATTTGTAATCTTTACCTCACTATTTTGGGGGAGGGGAGGAACCGTTGATTTAGGTGTCATGGGGATTATCTCAACCCTAATGTACTTCAGATTAAGGGGAAAATATGAGGAAAGTTTTCATACATACCCAAGAATTTTAACGCTTTTATTTGATGCCACTTATGCTGGGGCTTTAATTTTCAGCAGAATTCCATTGCTTTTTGATGCCTATTTGAGGCCTTTAACCTATTTTATCTTAATTTTGGTAGCGGCTGGAGCCTTACTGCTCAAAATCGTCTTATCGTCGAAGATAAGTAACGATGCATCCCTGATCATTTTGGCTCAGATTTTCTTTATTTCGTTAATTTTTAGATTTGATCAGTATTTTAGGTTTCCAGGTTACATTGGAGTCGACCCTTGGAGTAATATGAATCTATTTCAGCAGATTCTAGATGAAGGACGTATGCCGTACTACCCTTATAACTCTCCTTTTTTCGTCTTATATTATTTAGTGCCTATAAATTCATTGGTATCTTCGCTGAACCTGAAGTATTCCTCCTTCTTTTCAGTGACGTTTTTTGAAACTCTGTCCCTTATTGTGGTCTACCTAATAGGTAGATCGATAGCTAACAAACGGATAGCATTGTTAGGGGCGTTAATAATCGGCTTTAGCGACCTTCACATACTTTGGGCCTTAACAATTCATTACGAATCCTTGGCTATTGGGATAGTTTCGCTCGTCATTTTCCTTTTATTTCGTAAGAGGAATAGAAGGCTAATGTATGTGGCCTTGATCTTTTTCGCAACCTTAATCGTAACTCATACACTGTCATCGCTTATTTTGTTTATCATACTCATTTTGTTTTCTGTTGGCGAAAGAGTATACGGTCGCTTGGATAAATTTTCGTTTAGAAAGTTTAAAGTGGTAAAGGAGATTCTGCCTATAATGTTCGGAGTATCTACTTTGGTTTATTGGATGTACGCCTCGAGAGAATTCGCGTATATTTCTGAAGTTCTTTCGTTTGCTTTAAAAAGTGCTGAATTTCAGCCGATAAGAATTTATGGCGTCGGATTGACTGGTCCTTTAACATTTGATGAGTTATCTGATAGAATAGGGATGAAAATACTTCTTATATTGACTTACATCGGATCTCTACAACTATTATCTAAGAAAAATTTGAACAGAAAGCATTTTGCGCTAATTTCGACCCTGGCTGGGCTTTGGGTATTAATTGACTGGGTAGGGCGATTTTCTGATGTTTTCTTACCTGATAGGTGGATCATTTTTGTTTACATTCTTGGTGCCATTCCTGCAGCCTACGGATTATACTTTATTTACAACATCATGGCAAGAAAGAAAATTTCAGTTTTTATTCTTGTAACGTTATTTGTCCTTTTCTCATTTTTCATGATAACAAACAGAAACATCAATTGGGATAGTCCCATCTACGCCAACCAACTTACGTTTCGTAGCGCATTTACTTTGTCTGAGACCTATGCTGCAACCAGCATCGCTAATTTTACTAATAAAACCATTGTAACCGACGTGTCTTACCAGCTGCCCATTCGCTTCTTAAAACTTTCCCAACCACTAGAGGACATAGTTGATTGGCTTCAAAAAACGCAGGGTGAGTCAGAGGTGATCGTCGTTAGAAGATATATAATCAATAGATATATGCCGTATCTTATTCCTAAAAAATACGGTTATTGCACTGGGGTGGCAAAAATCTCTTCTGGCGATTTAACATTCCTATACGAAAGTAGCTTCAATAGAATTTTCAGCGACGGAAATGTAACAGCTTTCCATAGAACTTAGATCTATTTTTAACGAGTTAGTTAATAGACTTGAAACCATGACCCTAAAAGAGTTCCTTTTTCGAACATATTGCCCAGGCGATGAGGTAAAACTTGCTAACCTGCTTGCTCAATGTCTAATAGCAAAGTATTCCCCCGATGATGTATTAAAACAGTTTGAAAACAAGCCTAACGATTGTTTTATTGCCGAAAATGAAGACCATGAAATAGTTGCCTGCTTGTTCGTGGTTTGGAGAGAACTGCATATCGGCGATGGCATATTTATTAAAGTCGGTGGGATTTCCGGCGTTTGCACTCACCCCAATTACAGAAGACAAGGTTTCATGACTTTACTTTTAAGTAAGGCTCACAAATACATTCGAGAAAAGGGAGGAGTGCTCTCGTGTTTATTTACGAGCGAAAAAATCTATCCCAATGCGTATAAACTTTTCAAAGAGATGGGTTATGTAGAAGCACAAAGATTATTATCGATAAAGAGAAATAATTCACTGGTAAGTTCCGTATTTAGATTATTTTCACTCATAAAGTGGATTACAAGGAGTACTGGCACACACAAAATTAAAAAGAAGGATGAAGTTCATAGCTTAGTTTCTCTCAAAAACAAAGTTTTCCAGAGCAACATGGGATATATGAAACGAACAGAAGATGATCTGATTACCCGTCTTGATCGTCATAATTTAGGGTTAAATGATGTCCTCTGCTTCGGTGAACAAACTTTGAAAGGTTATATTATTCAGGGTGGTGGATTTAGGTTTCGTAGGGTGTTGGAAGTCTGCTTTGATTCTTCAGATGTCGAAATTAAAGAAAACGTACTGGAACATTTAAAAATACTTTCAAGAAGTACGTTAAATTTTGTTCACGTTTGGCCAATGAATTCATCTGTTAAAGAGACCATAAAAGGGGAATTCTGTGACGAAAAAATATTCATGGTCAGGGTTATAAATACATCTAAGTTTCTAGATTACGTCAAATTAAAAGGAAAATTAGCTTGTGAGCGCCTAACGACTGAGGACATTGCTAACTCTTTCTTTTCTAAAAATCGATTTCAAATCTCTCCTATCGATTCCTTTTAGCAAAAATTTATCTTGGTAGTTGTAGTTGGGTTGAGGATAGCATATTTCGCTTTCTCGGAATATTTTCCATCGTTTGATGCTGGTTACACTCATACGATTGAAATCGTTAATGCTCTTCAAAATTTGGGTGTAGACGTGACTTTATTCGGTAAAAAGGGAAAAGGAAACAGGGTTTTTAGAGATGCCAAATTTGTTGGTGTCGATTTCCCTACGGGTTTTAGACAACAGTTGAGCTTAAGTAACGCCAATGCACCAAGGGAGTATTTTTCGTTTAAAAGAGCGTTAACTGACTTCGATTTGATCCATGAAAGGTTTTCCGCCGGAATAAATCCGTATAGCTACCTGCTTGTTAAGAACACAAGGCTTCCAAGAGTCCTTGAAATAAACTTCCCTCTTGTCGCCCATGCAATTCCTAGGCTCCTCCACCGTCTTGAGAAGAAACTTTATTTTATGCAGCTTAAAGCCTCAAAAGCCATAGTCACTCAAACCGAAACGCTACGCAAGATAATAGTTGGGGAATTGAGGGAGGAAGATATACCGGTTTACGTTGTTCCGAATGGAGTGGATGTTGAATTATTCCGCAAAGTTATGGAACCTACTGAAGCGGAGAGCTTTCGAAGGGGAATCGGCTTGGAGAAAGATGACATCGTAATAACGTTCGTCGGCTCTTTCCGTGAGTGGCATGGAGTTGATCAAATTACCGTTGTCGCTAAAAGATTGCTGGACGAGTACATAAAAGTGAAGTTTCTTTTGATAGGTGGGGGACATTTATACTCGCGGTTTAAAGGAAGCCTACCGAGTACCCTAAGGAGATGCATTATACTGGTTGGTCCACAACCGTACAAAGTAATTCCCAAGTTTTTGGGTATTTCAGACATTTTAATCGCTCCTTATGATGTATCCAATTATAAATATATGGAAAAGATGGGGTTCTGGTGGTGTCCAGTTAAATTATTTGAGTATATGGCCTCAAGTAAGCCAATAGTCTCCTATGATTTCGCAGAAATCAGAAAGGTCGTTAGAGACTCTGCTCTACTTGCAAGTCCGGGAAATGTTGATCAATTTATCTACTACTTATCATTGCTAATTGAGAACCCTAGGTTAGGGTTAGAGTTAGGCGAGAAAGCGAGAAGGATCGCCGAAAAATGCACTTGGGAAAGAAGGGCTGAGGAACTAATCAAAATTTATAGAATGTTATTACCTTAAAGGTCTTTAATCGATGGAGAAAGCCACGAAAGCTAAGAAGTTCTTTCTGGAAAGCGATTACCCCGATCTTTGGACTGATAAGATTAGAAAAAAGAGATGGACAGAGGGATACAAAAATCATTTTCTTAATCTTTTAGCGGTTAAAGCCGGAGGGCGAGTTCTAGAGGTAGGAACGGGGGAGGGAAGATTGATTTATAACGTACTTGAAAACGGCGCAACATACGTTGGAATAGACATTTCAAGTAGAATACTAAAAAAGGCGAAACATCATCCAGCACTATTCAACAAAGACCTAAACCTGTATCTTATAGTAGCAGATGCGGAAAGTTTGCCATTTCGAAATGGTGTCTTCGATAGAATCTTTTGTTTCGCTACAATTTTCTTCCTTCCTCACAAATGGAAAGCATTGGAGGAAATGAGCCAGTGTACAAATCATATGGTCTTAATTGAATTTCGTAATCTGCTAAGTCCAGCCATTTTTTGTATATATCTAAGATATCTAATGATAACTTTCACTCAAGGAGCCTTCACGTTCGCATTAAAAAGCACTATGCTAAGAACTATAATGTACAAAATATTTGGTAAAGAAAAAGTCGAAAGATTTCTTGTGAACCCTCCATTGATAGGGCCTTACTATCCAATTATTCCTTTGACATTATTGTGGAATGTGCCGAAAATGAAAATAGATTATGTTGAAGGATTTGATTTACCAGACGAAAAACAGAATGGCATTAAAAGCGATCAGAAAAAACTTGGAGTCATGGCATATAGAAAATGGATTAAGCCAGTGTTGCTAGTTAGATTGGAAAAGATTGATGATGAGTAAAAGGAACATTTCTGCAGCCAAGCCATATTTTCCATCCGAAGATTTGGAAAGAATTCTCAACGGCATGAAGAACGTGCTAGAGAGCGGCTGGCTCACGCTAGGACCCTACGTGAATAAGTTTGAAGAGGCCTTCTCTAAATACATTGGAACCCAGTTTGCTATATCGGTCAACTCGGGCACCAGCGCCTTAGAAATAGCTCTCCGTAACTTAGGGCTCAAAGAAGGCGACGAAGTTATCGTCCCAACCAACACCTTCATCGCTACCCCCAACGCCGTGCTCTTTGCAGGCGGGAAGCCAGTATTTGCTGACATATCTCGTGAAAACCTTTGCCTAGACCCGAAATCGCTCACAGAAAAGATCAGCCAAAGAACCCGGGGGATCATCGTGGTCCACATCGCGGGCATCATATGCCCCCACATAAAGGAGCTGAGGAAGATATGCAAAGATCAAGGCCTATTCCTACTAGAAGACGCAGCCCACGCCCATGGTAGTAGCTTAAGCGGCGAAAAAGCCGGGAGCTTAGGCGATGTAGCCTGCTTCTCCTTCTATCCCACGAAGGTCATCACAACAGCGGAAGGCGGGATGATCACCACCAACGACAAAGACCTATCGGAAAAAGCTATGATTCTTCGTGATCAGGGCAAAGCCTCCTTCCTTGGCAATCAAATTGTAGAGCTTGGTTACAACTGGCGCATGAGCGAACTTCATGCCGTCATCGGCCTCTACCAGCTCAGAAGGCTGGAAGAGTTCATAGAGAGCCGAAATAGAATAGCTCGAAAATACGATGATGGCCTTAGGAAAATAGATGGGATAGAACCTCTCAAGATTCCGCTAGGCATCCGCAGCAACTACTACAAATACATCTCTTTCCTTGACCCAGAAATAAACAGAAATGAGCTGAAAGAAAGGCTGAATAAGCGTGGTGTAAACCTCTCAGGGGAAGTCTACGACCCACCTTGCCACCTCCAACCTCTATACAAAAGGCTCTTCGGCTTCAAAGGAGGGGAATATCCTAATGCCGAGGAAATCGCGAAGAGACATGTATGCCTACCCATATACTCTCAGATGACCGACGAAGAAGTCCAGTACGTACTCGAAAGCCTAAAGGAGGCCCTTTCTTGAAGATTCTCGTTACTGGAGGCTCGGGCTTCATCGGCGGCCACATAGTGGATAAGCTGGTGGGGCATGATTACGGCGTGAGGGTATTTGATATGAGCCCTCCTCACCGCAATGATGTGGAGTTCTTCAAGGACGACTTGCTGAATGATCAGGCGATAATCAGGGCTTGCAAAGATGTTGAAGCCATTTTCCATCTCGGGGCCATAGCCGACGTAGGAGTAGCCCTTTCATATCCAAAGTGGTGCTTAACAGTAAACGAAATAGGGACGATCAACGTATTGCAGGCAGCTACTGCGCAAGAGGTTGAGCGAATAATCCTCGCATCAACCACATGGGTGTATGGGAGGACTAGACGCATAGTCAGCGAAGATACGCCCATACCGATGCCCGAGCATCTTTACACGAAGACCAAGATCGGGCAGGAGCAGCTAGTGTATGCATGGCACGAGCACTACGGTCTACCCTACACTATCCTAAGGTACGATATCCCATACGGTCCTAGGATGCGCTCCAACATGGCGATTGACATCTTCGTGAGAAGAGCCATGAGAAATCAGCCCATCACCATTTACGGAGACGGAAACCAAGGAAGGTGCTTCGTATACGTAGAAGATTTAGCTGACGGAAACGTTGCAGCATTGCAACAGAAGGGGAAGAACCAAGTCTTCAACCTAGCTGGGAGGGATTTCATAACGATAAACCAGATCGTAGACGAGCTCAGGATGATTTTCGGCAAAATGGAGGCGACACATGATCTGAAAAGGTCTCAGGACTTTAAGGGAGTGAAAGTGAACATTAGCAAAGCTAAGGAGCTGCTAGGCTGGGAGCCCGCCCACTCCTTCCGGGAAGGCCTTGAAAAATATATAGAGTATCTCAAGCATTCAGAGGTAAGACGGTAGCTTTCAAAGATAAGTCATAACCGGTCAATAAAATGAAGGCGAAAGGTATAGAGAAAGTTGTTGTAACAGGCGGAGCAGGCTTCATTGGATCCCACACAGCTGACCTCCTAACAGAACACGGCTACCAAGTAACAATACTCGACAACCTCGAACCCCAAGTCCACGGAAAGGCAGGACTACCTCCCCATTACCTCAACGAGAACGCAACTTCTATCCACGGCGACATCCGAGATCGCGAGTTACTGAAAAAAACGATCCCTGAAGCCGACGCCGTCATCCACCTAGCCGCCGCAGTTGGAGTAGGCCAGTCCATGTACCAAATAGAACACTACATAGATGTGAACACCAAAGGAACAGCCACCCTACTCGACATTCTGGTAAACGAGAAAAACAACATAAAGAAAATTGTAGTGGCCTCCTCCATAAGCATCTACGGCGAGGGAAAATACCGCTGCGAAAACTGTTGCGCCAACGTCTGCCCTGACCTACGTGGCAATGAACAACTTAAGAACAACCAATGGGACCATTTATGCCCAACATGCAACTCCGCGCTGACGCCTTTACCCATAGATGAGGAAAAGCCCTTGATGCCCACATCCATCTATGCCATGACAAAGAGGCACCAAGAAGAAATGTGCCTCATAACCGGCAAAACATACGGAATACCAACGGTTGCGCTTAGATACTGCAACGTCTACGGCTCAAGGCAGTCCCTATCAAATCCATATACAGGAGTATGCGCCATCTTCACAAGCCGCATACTCAACAACAAGCCACCCTACATCTTCGAAGACGGAAAACAAACAAGGGACTTCATCCACGTAAAAGACGTAGCCAAAGCAAACCTAAACGCGCTCGAACACAACAATGCAGATTACACCGCTGTAAACATAGGTACAGGAAAGCCGATTTCGATTAGAGAGCTAGCTGAAACCTTGATAAAAGTATATGGACAGTCAAACCTTCAGCCATACATATCAAACGAATACCGCAAAGGCGACATAAGACACTGCTTTGCAGATACACGGAGGGCACGTAAACTTCTAGACTGGAAGCCAGCAGTCAGCTTAGAAAGTGGATTAACCGAATTAGCAGGCTGGGCTAAAACCCACGGATGGGGTGCGATAGACCTCTTCGAAAAAGCACTAAAAGAACTTAGGGAAAGGCGTCTCGCAACTTAAAGAAACTAGCTTTTGCCTTTCTGACAGCGGAAATTGAAGCTTTATCCCACTTAAAATGCAATAAAGTTTAAATCCCACTAAAAACAAAAAATCTCTTAGGTGGAAAAATTGAGCATTCTGGAAATAGACAGCAAAGGAAGGCTAACACTACCGAAGGAGATTCGGGAATCCCTCGACATCGGGAAGAAAATTCTAATAATAAACGCTGGGGATCACCTCAAAATAATTCCGCTACCATCCAATCCACTCCAAACCCTCCACGGCGCATTTAACGTCAAAAAACCGTTCAAAGAATTGAGAAAACAAGCAGAACTCATCGCTGAAAACGAAGCAAAGAAAGAGAAGGGCTGACCACCGAATGCCCCTCTTAGAAAACGACGTCATTTTCGCATATTTAAACGAGTACGACCCTAACCACGCCATCGCTGAAAGAATCTTCCAAAAACTCCAAAATGGAGAGATCAGCGTAGAAATTTCAAGCGTTAGCCTAATTGAGATGGAGCTAATCTACCGAAGCGAAAAAATGGAAGACAAGCTTCTAAAAGACCTAGCAGCCATAGCAGCACTACCAAACGTAAAATACGTCGCATTAACCCCCGACGTGGCTGTTGCAAGCGTATATCTGAGACAAACCTTAAACCTAACATTTTTTGACTCACACTATGCCGCCACCGCACTAAACCTGGACAGAAAAGTCATCTCATTCGACCAAGCATACGATAGGGTACCCGGCTTAACATGCATCGAACCTGGCACCATTTAACTTCTCATAAATAAACAGATATAGTCCCTAACCAAAAACTCCATTCAGAGCATGTGGATGAGCAAGTACCTACTTCCCCTCTACATCTCCGTGGGAGGAATCGTGTACCTGTTAATGCTGAGGCTTTTAGGAGCCGTCAAAAAGGAAGACTTAGAGCTGCTTCGTAGGCTTCTACTCAAAAGAATCAGCTTTGTGGCCTCAGCCTTAGAGTTCGTCTACGCGGGGAAAGAAAGATAAAGAGAATAACACAATCATCAAACACAAAAAACAACCAAAAACAACTAAAAGTCACCAATTTTAATTCCACAGCCCTCGACAAAACCTACGGAATACCCACCACCGCCCTACGATACTTCAACGTCTACGGACCACGCCAAGCCCTCACCAACCCCTACACCGACGCCTGCGCCATCTTCTCCAACAGAATCCTCAACGACAAACCACCATACATCTTCGAAGACGGAAACCAAACAAGAGACTTCACACACGTAAGAGACGCAGCCAAAGCAAATCTACTCGCCCTAGAAAACAGCTCAGCCAACCACCAAGCAATAAACATCGGAACAGGCAAGCCCACCTCGATAAGAAGAATAGCTGACCTGCTCATCGAAGCCCACGGAGCCAAGCTTGAGCCCTACATATCACAGAGGTACAGGAAAGGGGATGTCAGACACTGCTACGCAGACACAACAAAAGCACGCAACCTCTTAGGCTACAAGCCTTCCATAAGACTTCAAGAGGGACTAAGGGAACTCGCCATATGGGCCAAAGCACACGAGTGGGGCGCGGTGGACTTGTTCGAAAAGGCGTTAAAAGAGCTCAAAGAAAAACATCTCGCAGCCTAAGATATGATGCTCATAATCGCCTACAACTCTCCACAAACGAAGATGTCAGCTTGAAGGAAGCAAAAGACGAAGACGTCGAAAACGCATTGAAGAGAGATCACCAGAACCCATGCCGTAAAAGTTTAAATTGTCACATGCGATAGCCTATGTTGGCGAATAGATTTGAATGTTGACGCACTTAAAAGTTTTAAAGCCGATGAAGAAGCATACCACCGTATGAGGGAGCACCTCTTAAAAGAGTATAAGGGTAAGTGGGTCGCTGTTCACAACGGCAAGGTCGTCGCAGTTGGCGATGAGCAAAGCGAAGTTATTAAAAAAACCTTCAGCATCCTTGGCGACTCCCCCTTCTACGTCAATAAGGTGGGCGAGGAGGCTAGGGTTGGACGCCGCGTCTACAGGTTTAGATGAGGAATACGTGCCTCCATTCCCTTGGTGCACAGTCACGGTAACGGACCCATTCAAAACAAATACCGTCTCTGGAAAAGGGTACATCGACACCGGCAGCGATGGCAGCATAGTTCCTGCGAAGATAGGTGAGGAGCTAAATCTTGGCAGGTTCCCAGTGATGCGTATAGAAGCATGGGGCATCGGTGGCAAACCCGAGGATCGAATCCTCTATGCCGCTTACGTCGAAATCAACGGCATTGAAGTGGCAACCGCCGTAGACATAAGAGACGACGTAGACATCATCTTGCTAGGTCGAGACTTACTACGATACATGAAAGTAACAATCGACTGGAAGCGGAAAAACATCGAGATAGCGGATCCCTAACATGAGAGCCCGCCTTAGAACACCTCAGAAAAACCAGAAACACATGCACACCCAAAAAACAAAAGACTTCATATACGTAAAAGACATCGTTGAAGCCAACATCCTAACCCTCGAAACCCCCTTCACCAACAAAGTCTACAACATCGGCACAGGAAAACCCACCTCCATACACGAAGTCTGCCAAACCTGCCTCAAAGCCATCGAAACAAACATAAAGCCCATAGTAAAGCCTCCCAGACCCTTCGACTTCTCCGATTTTGTTTACGACACATCCAAAGCCGAGAAGCTCCTAGGCTTCAAGGCAAAGTGGAACCTAGAGGAAGGCATAAAGGACAGCCTAAAAGATTGAGTGTGCGTATTCTCATCATTGAAGCCTGTGGAGACGCCAAGCTCGAGCCCTACACATCGCAGAGATACAGGAAGGGGGGTGTCAGACACTGCCACGAAGACATAACGAAGGCACGCAACCTCTTAGGCTACGAGCCTTCCATAGCCATTCAAGAGGGATTAAGGGAACTCGCCGAATGGGCTAAAGCCCATGAATGGGGCGCAGTTAACCTGTTCGAAGAGGCATTAAGAGAACTTGAAGAGAGGAAGTTAGCTTAAGGATTAATTCTCAATCCCATCTCCATTAAAATAATGCTAGGAACACTATAATGTTATCGACAAAGATAGGAAGGATCTCAAACTTTATTAGCGTCCTTATCTCTACTTTACTTGAGTACAGTATGAACTCGAAGTTCGATACGTTGTCAAGAGACGGTGCTTTAGATATACTACGCAGACTTTCCACAGAAGACGCTAAGTTTAAGGAATTAAATGAGGGTGTTACGAACACAAGAACGTTAACCAGAAGGCTAAAGGAGTTGCAGGCTGAGGGCCTGATCCAGAAAGCTGGAACATGCTATAAGATAACAGATGGAGGATTTAACATAGCGTTCAACGTAGCCGACATTGAGTGGGAGAATGATCTAAAGTGGATCCACCATGAGGGCTTCGCTAAGATAAGGTATACATGGATGAAAATCTCGTTGAGACGCCTTCTCAACCTCTTTCTTAAAGAGTTTGACAAGGAGCTGATCTCAATCATTCTTTATGGTTCCGTGACGAAAGACACTTTCCAACTAGGCAGAAGCGACATAGATCTACTATACATCACTGAAGATGACACGAGAAGAACTTGGCAGCGTGAAGAAAACGTGTTCAAGCAGTTTCAATCCACATGGGAGTACAGAGCCTGCGATCATTGGCTCAAAACCCAAGGCTTCTATGGATATCCGGAGGTAACCACGGCATCGCTACGAAAAAATTGCGCTAAAATCTTTCAGCCCATATACCTGGATATGCTCTACCACAGGGCCATCCTCTGCGACCAAGAAGCGTTTTTTGAGAAGCTAATGAAGAAGCTTCGAGAGGAACTCATGGCTCTAAGAAGCCTTCGTGTTGAATACGCGGATGGGACGTATTGCTGGTTTCTGAAACCAAACATCGCTCCAGGTGAATTGATAAAAATAAGTCTGGAGTAGGTAAATGTCCATCAATAAAGATAGAGCTGAAAAAGCGATTAGAAGTGCGGAGAGAGAATCTAGAAACGCCGTTATGAGCTTGAAAGAGAAAGACTATGCAGGGACACTAAAATACTTTCAAGAGTGCACGGAATACGCGGTAAAGGCAGTTTTAATGGCCTACGGAATGGACTATCCTAAGGTGCATGAGGTGGGTCGCTTTCTCCATGAAGTCAAGGACAAGTATCCAAAATGGTTCCTCAAGGAAATGCAAGCCATAGCAGATGTCACAGACAGCTTGGCGAGAGGAAGACCCAAGTTTCGATACCCCTACGAGTATCCAGCTGAAGAGTACGAAAAACTCGTAAAAGAAATCCGGCCCGCAGTTGAAAAAGCCCTAGAAACCTGCCGCAAACTCATCAAACAACTCTTTGGTCAGAGAGGGTGTTAAGAGAGCTTGAAAAGAAGAAGCTGGCTTAAGAATTGATAAGAGAAAACAACTCAGCGATCTATGTTGCCCGAGGCGCATCCTACATACTCATCCAGTCGCTAATATACCCTCGGGATCAATCCGTCAAAGCCGGAGTCAAAACTCATAATTTGTTTGACATTGTTTTTCTTGATGAGAGCCAGTGACACACAGTCGGTGAAACTTATCGGTCGGTCCTTAAGCATCTTGAACGTCTGCCACGCCGCGTCAAAACTATCCTTTGTCACCCATAATTTTATGACCCTCGGAGATTCGATGACATATTTCCCAACGTCTACGGCTAAATCATGTCTTCTCGTTCTCACAAGAGCCGTGGTCACCGCCTCGTCGATCACATAGTCCGACGTATAAATCCTGCCAAATTCGCCCTTTAACGCCCTTCTCATCAAATCTTCGCTTCTCTCATGAAACTCGTCGTCAGCGTTTCTTAGAGCAACAAAAATGCTGGTATCAACAAAAACAGCCATGGACCTATCTCCCATAAAGGAACTCGTCTATCCTCCTCGAAGAATCCCTAACCCCCCAATGCTTAGGGCTTTCAAGCGCCTTCCACGCGGGGTCCTCCTCAAGAGGAGGCAACTCCCTAAGTCTCCTAATGAAGTCCTCCTCATTTTCAATAGCGTAGTCCACCATCAAGCCGAGCGCCTCCTGCAACGTCACCTTTATGCCTTCCTTAAGCAGCATGGATGCAAGAAACTTGTCCAACTTTTCCTTCTTAGCCTCCTCTATCTTCACAGTCGCAGCCATCTTTTCCACCAAGATAAAAGTAGAAAAATACACTTAAATACCTTACCCCACATTAACCTCCAAAACACGATCCTAGCATGAGCAGATACCGATGAGAGAGGACAGCTCAGCGATCTACGTTGCCCGAGGAGCATCCTACCTCATCATTCAAAACATAGCCTCCACCACCATCTCAATAGCAGCCTTCGGCCTCATCGCCAGGCTGTCTCATTGGCAGAGAATAATAAATCTTAGCAACAATAATATGGGTTAGTCTCAAAAGAGATAGTCTCATGGTAAGAAAATAAGAGGCGTGAAAAATGGGGCAACCGAAACGAGCACGCTTTATCAAGAGGGAGTTTCGCGTAGAAGAGCAGCGCTACTATACCTACGGAATCGTCAGATGGCGCAACGAGTGGTATGACGAGTTTAGATTTGACAGGAGCCCCGATGAAGACAAGGCTCATCTACACGTTAAAGTGGCGACGAGAATAATCTCATCACAAAGAATAGAAGAGCTCGTCTTTAAGGTTCAAGAAGCCATTGACAAACTCTTAAAAGACTTAAATATAGAGCTGAAAACTAACTATTAAAGTGATGTCTATGGAGCTGCTGGCGATAAAAGACATTGAGACAGCGAAGGAAAAATTAAAGCACCTAGAAGCCAAATATGGATTAACCCTGCAAGAATTTCGGAAGAGGGTTCTTGGAGAGGAGAACACAGAGCAGATGCTGGACTATCTTGAATGGTTATATCTTGACGCGCTAATCCACAAAATTAAAAACGGAAAGCCAAGCAACATAAAACTCATAACCGAGATTAAGGAACTGTGACATGAGCTTGGACTACATCGCGCTGACGATGCGCCAATTTTCCCAAGCACCCCTGTTTTAAATGCGTAATTAAGCCAAAAAGCAATTCAACTAACATTAAAGCGGCTGGAGTATGGGCGGACACCTGTGAAGGAGAGCAGTTCAGCCATCTCTGTTGCCCGAGGCGCTTCCTACCTCCTCATTCAAAACATCGCCTCCACCATCATCTCAATCGCAGCCTTCGCCCTTATCGCCAGACTGATCACCCAAGCTGAAATGGGCGTCCTCGCCACACTAACCCTGACAGCCGGCGCATGCCAGCTCATTGCAAGCTTAGGCTTACCCAGCGCGGCGACGAAATTCATAGCCGAATACATGGGTAAAGACGACCGCCAAACCGCCTCAAGCGTATTCTACCAAATTCTCAGAGTCAGCCTTACCCTGTCAGTCGCTCTGGCGTTGCTCTGCTTCATCTTTTCCAATATCATCTCGCTATACCTACTCAAGACCAGAGCCTACACAAAACTATTCCAAGTCCTAACCTTCGACATCGTCCTCACAGCCGGAATCCTCCCATGCCTCACCCAAAGCCTCCTCGGCCTACAAAAGATCCGCGAAATCGCAACCTTCAACATCACCAGCCTAGCCATAAGACAAACCCTCATCGTCTCCCTACTCTTCTCAGGCTACGGACTCACCGGCCTAGTCATCGCCTGGTGCATCTCAGACCTCGTCAACTGCACGCTAGGCACCAGCCTCATCCTCAAAACCCTCGGTTCCCCAACCTCCAGCTTCAGCCTAAGGCACCTGCTAAAATTCTCATCACCCCTATTCGTAAGCGGAATAGCAACCTTCAGCTACGACTGGTTCGACCGAGTCTTGCTGCTGGCCTTCGTCTCCCTAAACCAACTCGGCGTCTACAACGTCGCCCTCACAGCCTTTGGAGTCCTAGCCGGAATCCCAGGCGCCATCTCCACCGCCCTCTTCCCAAAATACTCCGAAATCCACGGCAGAGAAGGCACCAAAGCCGTGGAAAACGCCATACACACCGCCTCACGATACGTCTGCTACATAACCATCCCCTTAGCTCTCGGCCTTCTAGCCACCGCAAACCCAGCCATATCCCTCCTTGCAGGAGAAGCCTACACAACAGCATCCCAACCCCTCGCCATTCTAAGCCTGTTCTTCGCAGCCTCATGCGTCAGCGCAGCCCTGAGTGGACTCTTCCTCATCCTCGAACAAACCCCAATTGCCTCCGGACTAACCATCATAAACGTCATAGCGGGGATAACCTTCACTGTGTTATTTTTACCCATCTTTGGCATTACCGGCGCCGCTATAGCCCGAGGAATAGCCATGCTCCTTGGCCTGGCCTTATCCGTATCGTTCCTCAAAAAGAGGATAAACCTGAAACTTGACCGAGAAGCCCTGGGGAAGAGCCTCATAGCCGGCCTAGCCATGGCCGCGGCGGTAAGCCTTGTGGAGTATGTATGGTACAGCAAGTACCTACTACCACTATACGCGCTAACCGGAGGCCTAACCTACCTCACCATGCTACGAGTCCTACACGCAGCCACAAAAACCGACATCCAACTCATCCAACAATACCTAGGAAAACGACTAAAACCCCTAACAAAACCCATAGGCACCTTCCTACTAGGCAAAGAACAATACTAGAATAGCTTACTTTCAGCAAAAATTAACGGATGCGGAATTTAGATATCTAAGTCTTTAAGAGGAATGGAGGACAGCGCAACGATCGTGGTTTCCAACGCAACGGCTCTAATACATCTCTCAAGAATCAGGAAGTTAAGCCTGTTGAAAGAGTTATTTTCGAAGGTATTTATTCCAAGAGCGGTTCATGATGAAGTGGCTGTTCCAGGCGAAGTTGGATACGAAGAAATTGTAAAAGGGATTCAGGAGAAGTGGATCACGGTTAAAGATATACGCGATAGGATGTCGGCCTACGAGCTGGCACCCTTGCTACATAAGGGTGAAGCCGAAGCCATAATTTTAGCTGAAGAAGCTAAGGCTGACTACCTCATAGTTGACGAAAGGGTTGCGCGACACATAGCCGCTTCACGAAGGATAAAAGTAGTAGGCATTCTCGGAATACTCAGCCTATGCGTCGAACTCAAATTGATTAACGTTAACGAAGCTTTAAAACTCAGTCAAGCTTTAATAGAAAGCGGCTACATAATAGACCACGAAGTATATGAGGAATGGCGCAGATCCCTTGCTCAGCATTGAAGAATCCAGATCCAAAGTCATGAATGTGGCTATCCAACTTTATAGAGACGGAAAAATAGGCTTATCAAAAGCGGCTGAAATAGCTGGATTAAGCATAGCCGAGTTCGAGGACCAACTGATCAAAAGGGGAGTCGGCGTAATCCTCTACACAAAAGATGACCTACCACTTCTCAAATCAGAAATCGAAAACATAAGGCAGATCGCCAAAAAGTCAAAGAAGCCCTAACCTACAACCTCACCACTACTTATCTGAATGTTTTGACTAACAACTCGCCTACAATCTAGATACGTAGAGGGAGCGAGGTGAAGATTCTAGTTACAGGTGGAGCGGGCTTCGTCGGATCGCACGCAGCTGAATACTATGCCAAGAAAGGTGAAGATGTTATTGTGCTTGACAACCTATCAAGGGCAGAGACTCTGGGAATTAACCAGAATGCAACTTCATACAACCGGAGCCATCTCAAAAACAGCTATGGCAACGTGAGGCTAATCAAAGGCGACGTGAGGGACTTCAAGAAAGTCGAGGAAGCGGCAAGGGACGTGGACGCCATAATCCATGCAGCGGCTCAGGTTGCAGTAACCACATCCGTCAAGGATCCCAAAACGGACCTTGAAGTAAACATCCTAGGAACATTCAACGCCCTCGAAGCAGCCAGAAGATCAAAGACCAGCCCTACCATAATCTTCTGCTCAACCAACAAAGTATACGGCACAAACGTCAACAAAATCCCGGTAAAGGAAGGCGAGAAAAGATACTACATAGCAGATGAAAAATACGCGAACGGCATACCCGAAGACTTTCCCATCGATCTGTGCGAACACACACCCTACGGATGCTCTAAGCTAGCAGCCGATCTATACGCCCAAGACTACGCCCACACCTACGGGCTGAAAACGGGAGTGTTTAGGATGTCCTGCATATACGGTTCACGACAGTTTGGCGTGGAGGACCAGGGATGGGTGGCCTGGTTCACGATAGCCACCCTCCTAAACAAACCCCTAACCATCTACGGCAACGGAAAACAGGTCAGAGACATCCTACACATCTCAGACCTAATCGAAGCCTACGACACGTTCATGAACAGCAACCTGAAACACGAGGTCTTCAACATAGGAGGAGGCCCCGAAAACACGCTATCCCTACTAGAACTACTAGACATGCTGGAAGGACTCACTGGAAAAAGAGCTAAAGTCACATACAGCCACTGGAGACCCGGAGACCAAAAGGTCTACATATCAAACATATCCAAAGCAAAGAGTCTGTTAAACTGGGAGCCCAAGGTGAAACCAACGGAAGGGGTCCAAAGGCTCGCAAAATGGGTCCACGATAACAATGGGCTTTTCGTTACTTAAAATGACAAGAAAAGTGGTCATTCCAGCCGCTGGCTTAGGCACTAGGCTGCTTTCCGTAACCAAGGAGCAACCCAAAGAGATGATGCCCGTCTTTGCCAGAAACAATTCTAACAGTTTATGCGTCAAACCCCTAGTTCAGCTCCTTTATGAGCAGCTTTACGGCTTCGGCTTTAGGGAGTTCTGCTTCGTTGTCGGTCGAGGCAAAAGAGCCATCGAGGACCATTTCACTCCAGACGGGGAGTTCATAAACCAACTTAACAATGAGGGCAAGAACAAACTAGCCTACGACCTTGAAGCCTTCTACAAGATGATCAAGGGCTCCACTGTAATCTGGGTCAACCAGCCTGAGCCCCGAGGCTTCGGCCACGCCGTCCTCGCGGCTAAATCATTCATCAGCCATGAGCCCTTCCTGGTCTGCGCCGGAGACACCTACATCATCTCTCACAACGGCCATCACCTCAAGAGGCTCGTTGAAACCCACCTTAAGTGCAAAGCCGATGCCACCCTCCTCCTCCAGTGCATGAAGGACCCGAAGGGTTATGGAATAGCTAAAGCCAAAGAAGTAAAAAATGGTGTTTTTGAGGTCCAACGGGTAGTCGAGAAACCTGAGAAACCACCGTCCAACTTAGCTCTAATGCCTATATACATGTTCAATCCCACCATAATGACCGCCCTTGAAAAAACATCGCCAGGTTTTGGAGGCGAGATTCAGCTCACCGACGGAATCCAGAAGCTCATCGATTGGGATCAAAGGGTGTACGCGGTCAAGTTAAGAGAAGATGAGATAAGGCTAGACATCGGAACCCCCGAAACCTATTGGGAAGCCCTAAGCCTATCCTACAAACACTTTAAAGGCGAAACCTATGCTAGACTACATCATTAAAAATGATATCGACATCATCCTGGTGAAACTAGACCCCAACTTCTTTGAAGGAAAAAGGGTGCTGATAACAGGCGGAGCGGGCTTCATAGGTAGCTGGCTCTGCGATGTTTTGGTTAAAGCTGGAGCAAGAGTCACCTGCATGGACAACTTCTCCACAGGCCTAAACGAGAACATCGAACACCTGCTGAACGAGAAAGGCTTCAACCTCATCAAGCAAAACGTTGAACGTCTTGATGACACTGTTGGAAGGTTTGACTTCATCCTCCACTTGGCAAGCCGAGCGTCACCAGAAGAACACCAGCAACAGCCAATCGAAACCCTAAAAGTAAACTCGCTAGGAAGCTTCAAAGTCATCGAACAAGCCCTCAAATCCAACGCAACCCTGCTCTTCACATCCACCTCTGAAGTCTACGGAGACGCCCAACTGGTCCCAACCCTCGAGTCCTACTGGGGCAACGTCAACCCCGTAGGACCAAGGTCAGGCTATGACGAGGGCAAGAGGTTCGCAGAAGCCCTCTTCACAGCCTACCACAGGGAACACGGTTTAGACACCAGAATCCTCAGGGTCTTCAACACCTATGGACCACGCCTAAGAGCAGACGGCATCTACGGCCGAGTCATCTCAAGGTTCATCCTCCAAGCCCTCCAAAACCAGCCCCTAACCGTTTACGGAGACGGAACACAATCCCGATCCTTCTGCTACATCACAGACACCGTCCTCGGAATCCTCAAAGCACTCATCAACAAGAGGGCTAAAGGGGAAATCCTCAACATCGGCAACACCCACGAGATCAAAATCCTACAACTAGCAAAAACCATAAGAAAGCTCACAGGAAGCAAATCGAAGATCATCTTCCAGCCCCTCCCACCCGAAGACCCAAAGAGAAGATGCCCCGACATCACCAAAGCCAAACGCCTCTTAAACTGGCAACCAAAAGTCCCCCTAGAAGAAGGCCTCAACAAAACCATAGAATATATGAAAAAGAGAAGAGATAAAGCCAAGCATAAAGAGGAAGACTTTGTTGATAGCGGAACATGTTTTGAATTCTCAGATAAGGTTTAAAATGCGTAAAGTTGTAACTTGGTTCAAGCTCAAGCTCGGACTAACGCATATAGAATATAGCTTAATATAGGGTGAATCTTAATGAAAGTATTTGGTGACGTTGCTATGGATGCTGAGGAGGAGCTTGAAGAGTTCAAGAGGTTTGAGCGTGCCCACGAGTGGTTTGAGAGGGAATACTTCAACCTAGCAACCAAATATAACGAGGAGTGGGTTGCCGTCAAGGACCAAGACATGGTTATAGATCACGACAAGAGCATAAACATCCTTATGGACAGGCTTAGAAGCCGCGGCCTAGATCCTGGGAAACTGCTTGTGGGCTACGTTAGCAAGGAGCCTCTGGTGGCCATCCTTTGAGGACTAAGGGCATCGTCTCCCATAGATTACAGCCACCAGCACCAACCATTAGATCCTTAATAAGGATTCCCAAAATTGGTAGCCGACACATCCCCCTTCTCATAGATACAGGTGCCTCAACAACCACACTGCTCGACCTAGATGCGATAAAACAACCAATTTAAGCTTATGACCTCACAAAGCGTATCCATTGTCGGAACAGGCTACGTCGGTTTATGCACAGCAGTTGGGTTCGCCAGCAAAGGCTATAAGGTGATCGCATCCACTCATGACCCCGAAAAAGCGAGTTTAATAAACGATGGCATACCACCCTTCTACGAACCCCACCTAGAAGAATTGTTGCAAAAAGCTGTGAAAGACGGCTATCTAAGATGCGTGCTAAATCGTGAGGAAGCCATCCTAAACACAGACGTCACCTTCATCGCTGTGGGAACCCCAAGCGAGTCGGATGGAAGCATCGACCTGCGATACATTAAAGGCTCAGCTCAAGAAATCGGAATAGCCCTAAAGAAAAAGGAAACCTACCATTTAGTAGTGGTTAAGAGCACCGTCGTGCCAAGCACCACAGAAAACGTGGTCAAGCCAACCATCGAAAACCATTCAGGCAAGCGCTGCGGCATCGACTTCGGACTATGCATGAACCCTGAGTTCCTACGTGAAGGATCTGCCCTGCATGACACCTTACACCCCGACCGAATCATCATAGGCGAATATGACAAAAAATCCGGCAATGTTTTGGAAGCCCTATACCAAGAATTTTATGAAGAAGATATGCCTCCTCTCATTAGAACAAATCTCCCTACAGCCGAGCTCATTAAATACGCCAACAACGCCTTCCTCGCCATGAAGGTCAGCTTCATAAACTCTGTGGCAAACCTCTGCCAAAAGATCCCGGGAGCAGACGTGAAAGCCGTAGCCGAAGCCATAGGTCTGGACAAAAGGATTGGTTCCCTATTCCTGAACGCGGGGCTCGGGTGGGGAGGCAGCTGCTGGCCGAAAGACCTCAATGCACTACTCTCCTACTCCAAAGACCTCGACATCGATCTACCGCTCGTGGATGCCACCTTAAAGGTGAACTACAACCAGCCTCACATCGCGTTAAGCCTCGCCCGCAGCCTCATAGGAGAACTAAAGGGAAAGAGAATCGCGGTCCTCGGCTTAGCCTTCAAGCCCAACACCGATGACATAAGGGAAGCCGTCTCCATCAAGGTCATTAATAAACTACTAAACGAAGGAGCCGAAGTTGTTACCCATGACCCGCAGGCTATAGATAACGCCAAGGCGTTGCTCGGAAACCGAGTTCAATACGAACGTAACGTAAGAAACTGCCTAAAAGACGCTGACTGCTGCATAATCGTGACAGAGTGGGACGAATACCGTACACTAAGACCACAGGACTTCAGAAGCTACATGAAGAACCCCGCCATCGTTGACGGAAGAAGGATCTACAACCCCGAAGCCTTCAAGTCCGTCAAGTTTGCCGCAGTAGGTCTCGGGACAGACTCGTGAGCCACATAAAGACTAAAATGCAATTTTATAAGATTCGATCTATGGTTTGATGTAAGTTGAAACGTAAGAGATCAGCCAAGAAAACGATGAGGACGGCCCAAATCGATCCTACTAAACAATTGGTTGAAGAGACGATTCAGGCGAAGCACCCGAAAACCGTAGCCGAACTCTTTCAAATACTGCGAGAAGATCATCCCACCGTGACGAAAGAGAAGGTTGTTGATATCGTTAAAAAATTGAAAGAAGATGGGGAGATAGAGCTGGAGCTTCCCCCACCGAGGACTGAGAATTACCTTCAATATTTGCGAGTTAGACCACAAAACACATGGTTTTTCCTCGTTACAACGGCTTCCATCGCCACCCTAGCCGCAGTATACGTCATACCGAACACCTATCCAATGGTCATGTTTAGATGGGTTGTAGGATCCATATTCATTCTCTTCCTCCCCGGCTACGCCACCATTCAGGCGCTATTCCCCGATAGAAAGGAGCTCGACGGCATAGAGCGCTTCGCCCTAAGCATCGGGCTAAGTATAGCCATAACACCATTGATAGGCCTGCTCCTCAACTACACCCCCTGGGGAATTCGATTAGATCCCATCATGACTAGCCTATCCCTGTTCACCCTAAGCGTCGCAGCCGCAGCCACATACAGAAAATACAAAATCGTCCTAACCAACTCGTTTAAGGGAAAGCAACCGTGAATGCCACCGGGCTTCACAAACGTTAACGTTAATAAGACCTGCGGAGTAAGCTATGGGAACGGGATGCTCCACGCATGAAAGTGGTACAAGTTAAAGTTCCCGAGTCCTTGTCCGAAAAGGATGTTAAAGTAGCTGCAGCAATCGAAGCTTTCTCGAGAGGTTCGGTTAGTGTCGGGAAGGCTGCCGAAATAGCTGAGATACCCGTCCAAGAGTTCCTCCTAGAACTTAAGAGAAGAGGCATCCCTGCTTATCCGTACTCTGACAAGGAGGCTTCTCGGGAGCTTAAGTTGTGAGGAAGGCTGTCTTAAACTCCTCCGTTATAATAGCTTTAAGCACCCTAGGATACCTCGACGAGTTAAAGCAGATTTTCAGAGAGTTTTAACCCTTAGAGCAGTTTACGATGAGATTTGTGTTAGAGGCCGTGGATTGATGGGTGAACGCGAGCCTCTAGAAGCCGTGAAGGGTGGCCTAATAATAGTTAAAGACGTTAAGAATCGCTTGCTCGTTAATGCTTTACTTGATCCTCTCGCCATAGGTGAGGCGGAAACAATAACGTTAACGGTGGAGGAAAGAGCCGACTATATAGTGATAGACGATAAGCTAGCCCGTAGAAGAGCTAAGTCCATGGGGTTAAACGGCATTGGAACGTTAAGGGTCTTAAGATTAATGTACGATGAAAAGCTCATAGATAAGCGTGAAATCCTAAAGGCTTTAGAAAAGATAAAGGAAATAGGCTTCAGAATAAGCGATGAAGTCATTAACAAAGTATTGCAGAAATCATAAATCAAGAGACAATACAAATCGTCTTAACCAGCTCGTTTAGAGGAAAGCAGTCATGAACGCAACACGATCCGCATTCATCCTGCTGATTCTAAGCACGCTATTTATTTCATTGACGTTAGTCAGCGCTCCACCCATCCTAGCCACAAGCGAGCAAAGCAACGCCCCTGAGGAAATCCAAAACGCGGAGCAGCAATTCAAGGAGGCCTTCGCAGCGGTTCGTGAGGCTGAAGCCGCGGGAGCAGAAGAAAACCAAATCGCAGCCCTTGCTGAAAGGCTAAACTTGGCTTTAAACCTCATCGAGCAAGCCAAGCGGGATGGGCAAGGAAACTCTTCGAATACTTATGAGACAGTAGCCCAAGCGGCTTATATTTGCAATCAGCTACAGGATGAAGCCCATCAACTCAGAGACGCGGCGCGCAAATCTTCCGATTATAACAAGATCCTTGTCTTCAGCGCGGTTCCGGTAGCCGCACTAATCGTGACACTCTGCGTTCACTATGGTCTGAAGTGGTTGCGCCGAAGCGAGGTTGATCACGTAATGAAGATGGAAATAAAAGAAAAGGGAGAGGCCTAACCTTGTCCGAGGACCTGCAACGAGCCCTAACCGTTTTCGTCTCCGCCTGCCTAATTTTCTCGATGCTCGCCTACATAGCGGCCACTCCTCAGCCAAAGGAGCAGTTCTTCCAACTCTACGCCCTTGGAGAGAACAGAATGACCGAAGACTATTACCCAAACGACAACTCAACGATCCCATTAGACACCCCGGTCAAATGGTTCCTCGGCGTAACCAACTTCATGGGTTCAGTAGAATACGTCATCGTAAAGGCGAAACTGGGAAGCCAAACCTCACAACCACCCAACGAAACCAACACAACCCCAGCAAACCTACCAACCCTTATCGAATTCAGAAGAATACTCCTAGACAACGAAACCTGGGAAACCCCATTCACATGGAAAATCGTGAACGTAGAAACGAAAAGTGAAACAGCATTCCTAACCCTAAACATCAACAACAAAACCATCACGGTGCAAGACATAGGAGCGAACAATGGCTGCAACTTCAGAATTATCTTTGAGCTCTGGACCCTAGACGAGGAAACCAAAAACCAAATCTTCGGCTGGAAAACCCAAGGACAGCGCAGGGCGGCATGGCTCCAAATATGGTTTAACGCAACGATCGCGACAACATGAGGGCGTTTTTCTAAGTTTGTCTAACAAGCTCGCTGAGATAGCTGAGGACTCTGCTCGTGGAGGATTCTTCCTCTTCACCCGGAACGCCCTATTCCTCTTCACCCTCGCCCTAGTCTCCATCATCACCGCAAGACTCCTAGAACCCGCAAGCTTCTATCGACACGAGAAAGCTCTTAGAAGAAAACCTAGAGACATTAGACATTATGAGCAACCCTGAAGAACTCAAAGCTCTGGAAGAATCTGAGAAAGAAATGAGAGAAGGGAAGCTAATTTCTCTGGACTGGCGATTTTCCAACCGATGTAATGTCTGTAAGAAAGTTTATTTATCAGATTAAAATATTCTCTGATAGGTGAATCTTCATGGTTGAGAAGGTGAAGGTTGGCATGCGCGGGCAAGTAGTTATCCCAAAGAAACTTCGAAAAAAACTAAACATTGAACATGGAATCATTCTAGAGATTGAAGAAACCGAAAAAGGTCTTCTCTTAAAGCCGTATAATGCGGTGGCGGGAATGAAGGGGCTAGGGAGAGGCATCTTCGGAGAACCCGTTGAATACCAGAGGAAACTCCGCGAGGAGTGGGAGAGCTAAAACCATTGAAAATCGCGCTGGACACCAACATCCTCATCTACTTTCTTGAAGGCATCGAACCCTATGCCAGCAAAGTGGAGAACCTCTTAAACTCATTCATGAAAAGAGAAAATGAGGGGATTATTTCGACAATAAACATCGCAGAGGTTTTGATCGGATTCTATGTCGCAGGAGATGAAAAAAGGGCGACTAGAACTAAGAAGCTTCTTAAAGATCTCACTCTCAATGGTTTCGAAATAGTCCCGATCACCTTTGAAATCGCTGATTTAGCCGCTAGCCTAAGAGCAAAGAGGGGAGGAAAACTGCCTGATGCCTTAATTGTAGCCACAGCGATCGACGAAGCGGCTAACTTCGTCTACTCCCAAGACGAAGACCTCCAACGGTTTAATGAAGACATTAAAGTCTTAAAATTAGAATAAGACCAAGGCTTTTGAGACCGTAAAACTTCGTACCTCATAGATAACAATGACAATGGATTCTAGAAATGGATACTAACAACCAACGTGAACCTGACAAAACGACATGAACTCCCAATTGTGGTTCAACGTCACAAGGGTGAGATAGATAAAAGCACGCACTCACATTTTTGTGTTCTTCCCCGAAAAGGAAATGTAATGCGAAATCGATTCGCCATTCTGTTGTTGTTGCCAGCCATTGTTTTTCTTTGGATGATTGGATGGAGTCTATACTGGATAGGTGATACGAAAAGAGCAGCTGGGCGCCACCACCATGATAGCCGTATACGCCGAGGCATAGAACCCCAAAGGGCTTTTCCATGAAAGGTAGATCTTCCGAAAATCTTAGCCACCTCTTAACGGATCTGATTGGTTTAGTCCTAGCAGCTATCGGATCGTATACTCTGGCTTGGGTTGGCTGGTTAACATGGCATGACATAACCACATGGAACAAGAGCCTCGCCCTGATCTTCTTCGGCTCCAGAACCGGCGAGGCCATCAGTCTAGGTATAGGTATGGAGGTAATTCATTATTTTCTGATAGGCATAATACTTTTAACTCTGAGCACGGTCTTGGTGAAAGGCTATTTAGGTAAAATCATTTATGTAGTCTCTAAACGCGTTTACGCCGTTTCACTCCTACTTCTTTCTCTTCACTTCGCCTTCCTGCTCTTGTCTATCAAGGCAGGCGAGACGTTTGGTGAGCCATTTATGATTAAGATGTCGGTGTCAAACATTCTCGCCTTTGTTCTTCTCTCCGCCGCAGTAACGATGCTTGTATGGAAAAACTTCTATTTCCAAGCCAGTAACGCTTCAATCGTGGCACTCTTCTCTATCCTCCTTTTCTTCATCATCTACACACCCTTGCATTACGCCTTCATCGGCTACACATACACACTCTTCGTAATCTCAACGACCCTGTTCACCATCATAGGAACAATTGCGCCACACATACCTAAGAGAACTAAAAAAGCGGTTCCATATAGCGGTACAAAAAAAGCCCACTCAACCCCAAGAAGAGAAGCCATTCCCCATGCCGGAAGTGGAAAAGGCTCTGAGAACCCCCTCATCCTAGTGCCCTTTGTGACTTTTCTTGTTCTCGTTGAGGAGCTCCTGCTGAACAGCACATACGCTGGACTAGGGCTAGCGTTAGCCCTCCTAATCATGCTTTCGCTGCCCTTGTCAGGAGTAGTCCTCAGCAGGGAGGACTCGAGGATGCAGCGTTTTCTCGAAATTAGCGGCATAGTCTTCGCCAACAGGGTGGTCCTCTCCCCGTTCCCAATCAGCTTCCTCACCTCTTCAGCCCTACTCCCTGCCATCTACACCCTAGTCCTGATCGCATGCATACTCTACATCGCCTACAGAAAGCTAGACCTTAACTATGTTGGGTTAGTGAAGGGAGAAATGCCGCTTCTCCCCCAAATCCTAGTAGGACTCCTAACCGGCTATCTCTTAGGCTTCATCGAGTATTTCGTCTTGAGACCTACCCCGATCACCACCATGAACCTGACTCAAACTCTGGTCTACCTCGTAATTGTGATGATGGTATTCGTGGGGATCACTGAAGAGCTTCTCTTCAGAGGCCTCCTACAAAGATCCTTGGAAGAAATAGTTCCACCGTGGCAAGCCATCGGAATCGCCTCTTTAATCTTCGCTCTTATGCACATAGGCTGGCTAAACCCCACAGAAATCGTCTTCGCCTACGCCGCCGGAGTCGTCTTCGGCCTCATGTTCCACAAGACGAGAAGCCTCATCGCCCCCATCGTCACCCATGGATTCGGAAACGTCGTCCTATACATCTTAGTCCTATTCTTCTGAGAGTCAAAAGTTCTTCAAGATAGATTTCGTAACATCAAAAACTTGGGAGAGTTTAATTCAAACCCAAATCGAAAATGATGGTTAAAACATTCATAATTTAAGAGGAGGGAAGCAAATGGAAGTAGAAATAGACCTGATTCGGCCAAGCCCCTACCAGCCTAGGCTCCTCTTTAACATAGATGAGCTAAAGCTGGAGATAGAGAGGGACGGGCTCCTCAGCGAGTTGGTGGTCCGCAAGCAAGGCGAATTCTTCGAGTTAGTTGACGGCGAGAGAAGGTTGAGAGCCCTCAAGGAGCTCGAGTGGAAAACCGCTCCCGTCCGAATAGTCGAAATCGACGACACAAAGGCAAGGCGCTCCGTATACAAGCTCAACAAGATCCGAGAAAACTACACCGTCGAAGAGGAAGCCAGATACTTTAAAAAGCTCCGAGAAGAAGGCATGACCCCATGGGAAATAAGCAAAGAGCTCAACGTAGACTTCCACTGGGTCCTAGCCCACCTCAACGTGTTCAAGTTCCCCGAAGAGATTCAAAATGCGGTTTGGATCAAACAAATAAGCATCTCTCACATAGCCGCCATCGAAAGTGTCATAGGAAGAAACCTAAAAGAAGCCCTCGCTGTCCTTGAGGAGGTCCTCAGAAGAAAACTAACCCTAACCGAAACCAAGAAAATTATCCATCAACAAGAAGAAGAAGTCGAAAAGATGCGCATTGAAGCAGCCGCAAGAGTTCTGCCCCGGGTCACACCGGAAGCCATCAAGCTAGAGACCCCAGAAGACTTTTTGAGAGCGGCCAAAGCGCTCAAGAAAGTAGCGAAGAAAAAAAGGGATAGGGCCTTAACGCCTGAGGAGAAAGCCCTCCGAGAAGCAGAGAAGAAACGCAAGCAAGAAGAAAGGCAACGCAAGATAGAGGAGAGAAGGAGACGCGAACAACAGAGAATAGAAGAAGAGATAAGGAAGACGGCATGGAGAATCAGGGCAGAGGAGAGACATCGAATAGAAGAAGAAGTAAAGGAAAAAACTGGGGAGGAAAGCATCGACGGACTCGTACAAAGGCTCAAGAAACTACGCGAAAAAATCCAAAAACTAGAGAGCAAGAAAGCCGGTCTCCTAGAAAAGAAATTCATCCTGACCCAAGCCCTGAGCTTCAACTGCCCACACTGCAACCACCAATGCATCATCTACCAAGAGGGTGACAGTTACTGGGTAGAATAAAAAATATAACATATATCAATGCAATACATATATTAGGTGGAAAGTTGGAGGAGGATCTAATAAAAACTCTAAGAGACCTAAGAGAGAAAATCAAAACCCTACAAAACGAAAGATCAAGCCTTCTAACAGAAACAGAAGACCTCAGAAAAAAGGCCGAAGCCAAAGCCAGCGAGTTAGAAAGCGAAGTCACAACACTCAGAAAGGAAATAAGAACGCTCAAAGAGCTTCTGAACACGAGCTAAACACGGAGATGAGACACTCTTTAGGTCAATCTACTACTCTTCTTCCTATCCCCAGTCTCCCATTTAAAGAGGTCGAAGACATCATCAACGTCAATAAGCCTGTCCTTAGGTCAACCAGAGGAATCTAAGGACAATCTCATGTACGTCGCCAAATCCACGTCCTTCCTCTTCACTGCGATGAAAGCATTCGATGAAATTAGTTAGGATGAAGGGTCGGGGGGTAGATGTCTAGAAGATTATACTAGAAGATTGCTCTACAAGAAATAAATACCTAGTCGTATCAAAATCTGCTCAAGCACAAGCTGCTTTTTCGGCTGGGGAGAAAGGAGAAGTGGAACGTGAATCATCATCCTTGGAATTTTGGTTTTCGTTTTTGTTTTTGCTTAACATCATCGACATTTTGGTTACAAACCCAGCCTATGAGTCTAATCCCTTCACTTTATATCTTTGGGGACAGATAGGAATCCTACTTTCCGCTTGGATCAAGATGGGACTGGTCCTGTTCTTCGGTTTTTTGTGTGCATTTGCCAAAAAACTCGCTAAGCCAACTGAGTGGCCGTTTGCCAGGAAAGTATTTCTGGGAATACTAATTGTTCTTGTAGCTTTCTACATCTTCGTTGTAACGTGGAATTTAATTCTTTTAACTTGCAAATAACTATGGGATGAATAACAAATATAACCATTCGGACATTCAAGAACGGGTGTAAATCCTCGCTATTCTATTCATGTATCTCCCAAATTGAAACGCCAGCCATCTCCGCGGCTTTTCCAATGGAGATTCCGGTAATCAACAATTGACAAATATCCTGCGCTCGGAGTATTTTTGTCAAAATTGGTGTTTCAGCAGGTCAAACCAGCGGGTTTGAGGCTTTGAGAAAACTATAGCCCTTGAAATCTTCGACGTTCTCAGTATAGATCAGCTCGACGCCGTTCTCTTTTGCGGTAACGGCTAACAGGCAATCAAAAATTCCGCCTTTAGACAACTTCAATTCCTTGGTCAGCTCGAAAACTTCTTTTGGAGCCATCGGCGTCGGATTCACTTTTTCAATTTCGCGGCACTCCCAGAGGTCTAGGCATATGTTCGCAGCCGCGTTAGATGAAAGTGGGTGTTCAACCCTTTTCGGGTTTGTAACTACTGCGAAGAATTCGTACAGTATTTGCGGAGATATGTAGGCCTCAAGTTCACCTTGCATGACCTTTTTAATAACGTCGCTGGCTCTTTTCTGATAAGGGGATGCCTTGTTATGTGAATGTACGAGAATGTTCGTATCAAGTAATATCTTCATAGATCTCTTCCCTGGTGAGCCTGCCCTTTAACATCCCAAGGTTTGGCGGATTATTCAACCTCTCAAGAACTCTCTTAGCCGCATCGCTTCCACGCACCACGATCAGCCTCGCCACCCCTCTACCAACAACCTCAATATGTAACACGTCACCATCAACCAAACCCAACTTCTCCTGCACCTCACGGGGAAGATACACCTTGTCCTTATAATAAGTAGTCTCAGCCATGTCAACCACAATATTACCCAACTAGTTGGGTAATATAAACCTTGCGTTCGCTTAACACCAAAAACAAAACATCGTTCATGACCAACAACTGTACCAAACCCACAAAATAAACTGTAACGTCCACATCCTTCCCCTTCACTGTGACGAAAATATTCAACAAAATTAGGTTAGGATGAAGGCTCGGACCTATAACCAACGGATACATATCTGGAAGACTACACTAGAAATTATTCTCCAAAAAATACCTAGTCGTATCAAAATCTGCCCAAGCACAAGTTGCTTTTTCGGCGGTCCTTGTTTCCCCCTAGCCTATAACCGCCACCGTGTCTTATAGCTTCCATATTCACTGAAACCAATCCTTTGATTATTCGTTTAAGAGTTAATCCCTTTCTTTTAACTTGACTTTTATCTTTAGTCCAAGCCCCTTCTCTCTCTTCTTGAAATATTTGGTGGACATCTCTATTATCTGGATGTTTGGATGTGCCTTGAGATAGCTTAGTACGTCGTATCTTACGTCTCCTAAAGATAGCAACGTCACAACTTCATTGGGTTGTAGAAGCTCTTCTAACTTTGTCTTCCACTTACCATCCTTCCCACAGAGCACTGGCACAACACTAGAAGGCTCTTGGTCTCTCAACGGACTCAACTAACCCATCATATAGAAAACAAAGGAATCGTTTAAACATGCCTTCTATTTGTTTACGCAGCAATTCTAAAATCTTGGCATATAATGTTACAGATTTTACAAAAATAGGGAGAAAAAAGGGAAAGTTTGTTGGTTGGCTTGTGTAGGCTTAGAAAATTGGTTGGCCCAATCCTTTCGGCGATGGGGTGCAGAGGTTAAAAGTTGCCACCAGTTCTCCTGTGGTTGTGTCATAGACGCTGATTGCATCTTGGAAAACCACTACTATTTCTTGCCACTAAAGTGTGTATTAGTGCATAGATGTCTGGAGAGGGCGCGTAGAACTGAGGAACTGGTTTGACCCCAGTTTTCATCTCAGGAATGTTGACATTTCACTATCGACTTCTGGTGCCTCTCACTTGTCAGAACGCAAACGGCTATGTAAGCGCTTGTGAAATCGCCATAACCAAATACGTGTCTTAATCCGAAGGTAAAATTGATAGACTCTTATAAAAATGTCCATCTTTGAACGCTAAAAATAGAACGAATCAATGTTTAAGCCTTATGAAGTTATTTTATAGATGTCAATTACACTGGCATCGCTTGTGCATGATGGCAGATGGCTCCCTCAAAACCCACATCGCGTATCAGCTCCCGCAGGAACTTCATTCAAAAACGCGTTAAGATTTATGAACCAATCTTCCATTATAGAAAGCGCCCAAGAAAGCTAGGAGTCTATTACGAGATATGGAAACCCATGTCACTTATCTGCAATGAGGCGAAACGTGTGCGCAATTTTCGGAGGAGAAGAGAACTTTATGGAGTATTGCAAAGAGATTTAATTCCCTTTTTTGATGTTTTTTAGAATTTCCTCCTCAATCTCACTTTCACTTTCTTTTCTGACTTCACTAATTATGTTAATAGCTTTTTTTGTATCAAAGGGTATGTTAAATTCGCAGGCGACTTTTAGGGGGTCGGATATCTTTACCACGAGTAAGTTATTACCTTTAACAATATATTGGACCATATCGCCTTCGTTGAGTTCAAGCTTCTCTCGTAAGCTTTTTGGCGGATAGAGGGTTCCTTTCTTGCCAACCTTGCCATATGCTTGCATGAAGCTTTTCGCCAGAAAAATTATAAATAGTCAGACTATTAAGTATTTTGCTGGTGAGACTTTGCGAGTTCTCCTTGATTCTATGCTAATGATTTTCCTTACTTTCCCTGAAGAAAGCGAGCAGAAACATTTGTCTGAAAGAATAATGAAGGTGCCTGAACTGGAGCGGTTTATGAGTGTTCTTTCAATTCAAGAATATATTGGCGCAATTCATAAAATAGCGAAACTTACCACGAAATCCGAAATGTATCTTCAGTGGGCCGACGAGTTACTCAAAGGGTTGCTAATGCATGAGAAAACCCCAGTGCAGTTCGTCTCCCTCGACTTGCTATCTCTTCTCTTAAGATCCAGGGAATTGCGGGAGATAGGATTGGGGTTAAATGATTCATTAATAGTTTCCACAGCAGAAAAGATGGATGTAGCCTTTGTTACAACCAATGAGGAGATTCTGAGGAAAGCTGATAAAATACTGGTGGCAGTATATACGCCGCAAAAACTTTTGAAACAGTTCTCAACGTAGTAAGGATTGATATTGTTTAAAATTAACACTAAGATATCGCCGGTCGCCTGATTCTTTTATGTGTACTGGCAGAATGACCAGTCGATCCAACTGACAAGAATGTAGGGTATTCCGTCTATGGTAATAGTTAGTGCTTTTTCTTGTACTGAGTTGCGATCAGGATGGCGAGGAAGAGGATGGCGATTATTACGCTCTCTGAGGTTGCTGCTGCGACGTTGGTCACGACGTTTGGGATTGGGATCGGCTTGGCGACAAGCTCTATGTGGGGTTGCGTGATGAGGATGAGGCTCTGCTGATTGACTATGATGCTTGTTTTTAGGCCGTAGCCGATGTTGGTGAGGGGCCAGAAGATGGCTACTCGACCGTTGAAGAGGTCCAGGAGTAGGTGGCTGAGGTAGTATAGGGAGGCAGGGAGAAAGATTCGGCTGCGCTGGTTCCCTTTTTTGAGGTAGTATAAGAGGGGTATGAAGACGGCTAGGGGCATAAAGATGGTGTGCAGGTATACGCGATGGGCGTTGAAGAAAATGTCTAGGTCGGGGATTATGGCGATGGGAGCCAGCATGAAAGCCTTCTTTCGGTCTAACCCGGCTATCAACGCCAGCATGGTGGGTATGAGCATGTGGAAGAGCAAGTCCATCGATATCCCTCGACATAGTTGCAATCGGTCATTAAAAAATCTTATGAATCCTTTTTACACTCTTCATATAGTTTTGAGAGAACGCTAGCCCTTTCATCAAGGGTAGATTTCTTGTCCTTCAGTGCTATTACATCATTTATACTGAGCATCATTGTTCATTCATCGGTTTCACTGAAAGAAGAGGTCTTTACGCAGAAACTTTATAGATAACGTTTTTATATAATTTTGTTAGCAAAAGGTGATATTCATGGTTAAGGAGAAGTTGTTGGTTAGGTTGAGTGGTGTTGCCGCTGACATTTTGAATGAGCTGGTTAGAAGAGGCTTTTTTGCGACGAAGTCTGAGGCTATACGCGTGGGAATTTTAAGGTTGGGTGAAGATTTTGGCTTTTTCAAGCCGTCTATGCATTATTGGCGAGAGCTGGGTGAGGAAATTAAGAGGGTTGGTAGACGGATGACCCATGGGGAGATCGTGGAGGCTTTAGGCCGGCTTGAGCAGGAAACCTAGAAGAGTCTATTTGGATTCCATGGTTTTCATTTTCGGCCGTCTTGAGGAGTGTAATTCTAGGCTTGTGCTGTTCTTGGCTCAGCTCGGCGAGTTTGAGGTAGTCGCGTCCGAGTTGGTGGTTGAAGAGGTGGAGAGGTTCTTCAGAGAGAATTTTAGCAGGGAGGCTGGGTATCTAGCTCGAAGGTTTGTTGAGGCCTTGTCTTTTCGTATTGTAGAGAGGGATGAAATTAAAGAAGAGATGGATGCATTGAAAGGCAAAATCAAGGCGAAGGACTTGGAGAATGTGGCGGCTGTGAAACATGAAAATCTGGAATATCTAGTTGCTTACGATGAAGATTATAAAGAGGCCGGGATAAAAGAGTACATCACACCAAAGGAGTTTGTTAAGTTGTTTGAGCTTAAGCCCTATGAGATGGAGTATTGAGACCATCTTTCGTCTCAATCCGGTTCATAACCTATTTTTCCTTCAAGTTTGCTTTGTGCTCTCCTATGATGGCTGCGGTAGCGAAAGTAATAGTTAGGGCGAGGAGGCTGAAGGTAACCGGCGTGAGTCTTATGCCCCAGGGCGTGTAGTTGAGGAGGAGTCCGGCGATGGGGACGAGGGCTAGGCTCATTCCTATGCTGAGGGCGGCGCGCTCGATGTTGTCGAGCTCTTTGGCTGGGAACAATGCCTTGATAAGGGTGTAGCCTGGCAGCCATAGGACGAATATAGAGCCGAGCACGTATCTCGCGTAGACAGCTGGGTAGGCGTTTTCTGGAACGGTGAAGACGAGGGTTGTGGTTAGGGTGGCTAGGGAGATGATGGTTCAGTACCATGTGGCTTGTTTAGTGAGGAGATAGCCCTCTAACCTGAGGGGAAGCGGAGTTACGTGTTCCTTTAGAACAAGTTTATGACGTAGCAGACCTTCCGCTAGAAATCTGGGTAAAAATAAGTACGGAAAGTAAACGGTTTAAGTATCGAGACCCAAATTCATTTGAGTGGTTTTTATGGAGCTTAAAGAGTTTTGGGAGGATGCGCGTTGGGCGGAGGAAAACTATCCTGAGTTACAGAAACGTTATCAGGATAAGTGGGTGGCCGTTGTTGACAAAAAGGTTGTTAGTTATGGTGAGAATCGCCGAGATACGAAGAGGCGTGCCATGGAGCTAACTGGCAGGAAGTATATTCCACTTCTCTACGTGGAAAGTGGGGCGGCTATCTATTAGGGTTAATCTTACGATTATTAAACAGTTTGATGTTGAACTTCTTAAGAAAGTTCCAGACTATGGTGGGCTTCTGAGAATTCTAGGTTGGGTTCAGTTCCGAACTTCTAACGGTTGGACCGAACCTTCTCAAGGGATAATAGATACTGGAGCCCATACAAGCCTGCTGCCACTCAGCCTCTGGCAAGAGCTGGATGTAGAAATAATTTCTGAACACTATGTTAGAGGGCTCGTGCCAAAGAGAGAGTGTAAGATAGACGTAAAGGTTGGATGGGTTATTGGGAAAATCGTGGATAAACAAGGGAATGCTACTCCAGAAACAAAGTTTAGAGGATTCTTGGCACTAGTTGACAACATCCTTTTCTCTCAACTATGATTGTCTTTCCCTTCCCTTACCTCAGAGGCCCTGAACCACTCAAGAGAACTGGAGCTGTTGAAAAGCATAAACCGATTTGAACCAATAACCCAAGAAGTTAAACCTTAAGAGGTGTGGATGATTCTCTCTATCTCCGCTTTTTTGCGCGGGTTCAAAGAGACTTGTAGCCCGTAATGTGTGGGCTTAGCTATAATAAATCCCTTTTTAATAAGATTTTTCGTTGTCTTCTTGACTTCACCGTGAAGATGCTTTGGAAAGCCTTTAGGAACGTTGTCGATGGCTGTGTGTCTTTCACCGAGGTAACCATGCCTGTAAAGTTTGGCTAGAATCTTTTTCGCAACCTCATCAGCCATCAATTATGTCACCGATTACATATTTATGTCCGAACAGGTATTTAGATATTTCTTTGATGACACATTTAAGTTTGATGAAGTAACATTTAAATATACCGTTGTGTAAGTATGATTGCTTGTGGTGGCGTGTGATGAAAAAAGAGGCCATCTCGAAAGAGGCGAATCCCCCGACCCTCCAGAAGATCTTTGGAGACTCCGCGATAGCTAGGGTCCTCGACTTTCTGACACTGTACAACAGCTTTGACTACGCCAAAACCGAGATTTCTAGAAACTCCGGCGTAGCTTGGAAGACCCTATTCAGGATATGGCCTGTTCTAGAAAAGTATGACTTGATCGTGGAGACTAGGCGGATCGGAAGAGCCAGGCTATACAAGCTGAACACCGAAAAACCCATAGTGCGCGCGCTAAACGAGCTGGCTTTCCAAATCG
>Ga0315312_1000188_pt1 | contig 95138 bp, 100 predicted proteins | sample TDP7_MG_FD_203629 | JGI IMG/M metagenome (GOLD analysis project Ga0315312, IMG submission 203629) | Freshwater sediment microbial communities from Lake Towuti, South Sulawesi, Indonesia - TDP7 | ecosystem: Environmental > Aquatic > Freshwater > Lake > Sediment | place: Indonesia: South Sulawesi...
CAACTTTTGTCTTCCTACAAGCGATTATGTGGCTACCGATTTTATCTTTAGTATTTCTTGTTTCATTTTCAAATATCAATAGTTTGGTTGCCCCCTCTTTGGTAATAATTTTCTACACTTTTTATCTCATGTTTGGGAGCGTAGTTGGGCCCGCTTGGTCCTCGTGGATGGGCGACCTAGTTCCTGGGAAGGAGAGGGGTAGGTTTTTTGGCAGGAGGAACGAAATAGCGGGATTTACAGGCTTAGTCTCGATGATGGTCGCGGGGCTTTTCCTCGACGTATTCAAAAAGAGCAACGTGCTTTTTTGCTTCGCAGCACTTTTCTTCCTAGCGATGGTCGCGAGGCTCGTTTCGAGACATTTTCTGACAAAACAATATGAACCTAAATTCAAGGAGGAGAAGAGATACTATTTCAGCTTCTCCCAATTCATGAAACAAATTTGGACGAGGGGTAAAAAGGCAAATAATTTCGGAAGATTCACAATTTATGTCGCATTGATGAGCTTCGCGGTAAATTTAGCTGCCCCTTTTTTCGCGGTTTACATGCTCCGATATTTAAAGTTTAGTTATACGGTTTTCGTTGTCGTTATCATGAACTCCTTCCTCGTCAGGCTTTTGAGCATGCCTTGGTGGGGAAAATTTTCAGATAAATACGGAAGATTGAAAACCCTGAAGATAGGCGGATTTTTAATCTCATTCATACCCATCCTCTGGTTATATTCATCTAACCCCATTTACCTAGTCATGGTCGAAATGTTTGGCGGTCTCGTATGGGCTGCTTTTGACCTTGCTTCATTCAATTTCATCTACGATATGGTGTCAAGGCAGAAAAGGGGGATTTGCTTCTCTTACCTCAACGTGCTAAATGGCTTTGGCGTATTTATTGGAGCTTCCCTCGGCGGTTTACTCGCGATTCATCTCCAAATCGGTATCATGCCGATCCTTTTCCTGTTTTTAATATCTGGGATCTTAAGGCTCTTAGTTTCGATGATCATGTTGCCTCAGTTAAGTGAAGTGAGAAAGGTGCAGCCAAGCAGGCCCCTTTGGTATTTTATGGGGGGCTTTATCAGGAGGAGGTTCCACATCTGAAATCAAAGCCGATGAATTTACCCTCCATCCTTTAGAAATGAGATCGAGATTTGAGCGCTACCTAGGGAAAAAAGCTGGGCAAAAAAGGCGGACTTCATGAAGATGTTTACGGCTTGGTGGGCAGGGGCATAAGTGCAAGGAGGAAGCTCGCGAGGAAGAGTTTACAAGGCTTCTCCTGAGTTTCCTATTCGAGCGGGATGCTTAGACTATGGCGCCGGGGCAGGGATTTGAACCCTGAAGGCCCAAAGGGCCACGAGCTCTCCAAGCTATCATGCTGGAGCAAGAGGCTGTCTTTTAAGCTTCTCACATGGCCAATTTTTGCACTGATTACAATGTTTTATTCTGTTCTTTTTGGCACAGTTTATCAGTTCCGTTACCCGCTTTACTTGCTTGCTTAAAAATTGTTTAATTCCCATCTTGCTTACTTGTTCTAAATTATTTACAACTTCGTCATGCCATTCTGGAGTATCGAAAAACTTATCTATCTTCCTGCACGGGAACTCTTCGCACTCATTACAAAATCGGTGTTTTCTCTCTGCGACACAACATGCGTAGATATTACAAATTTTACTGTATTTTAAGCAAAGTCCTCTTCTTGATATACATCCACCACATCTTCCATCCTGAAAACCAAGGCATTCTCCACAGTACAAGCCACATGGGGCAATTAGGTTTTCATCCGATAGATTCTCTTCCATTTTTATCCTTCCTACAGTTTGAAAGGCTTAGGCCAAGCGCTTTAGACCTTGGCGCCGGGGCAGGGATTTGAACCCTGAAGGCCCGTGAGGGCCAACAGCTCTCCAAGCTGTCGCCTTAACCTGGTTTGGCTACCCCGGCACAAAATATCTATACATTAAAAACTTTTAAAAGTCTCCGGCGCTTTTTTTGCTAGCATTTTCGAGCTTGGAACCATTTTGGTATCTTTCTTTTAACCAAGTGTTGTTAAACCCGATTTCACTCGCGAACTTGTTTACTTCATTCTGCCGTGATAGATAGAACTGCCAGCAAGTGTTTGTCTTCCCGCTTTCAGGATTGAATTGCGGTTTCTTCTTTATCTTTAACAGTTTCGCCTTTAACTCCACATATTCTCCCAAGTTCATTCCACGTCAAATCACATTTCGTCTTAATGGTGCGTATGAATTGTTTTTGTTCCCTTGGAGACATGAAAACACGTAGTTTTTCATTCCTCGCTTCAATAACTCGCGCTTCCATCACGGCACCACTTATCGCTTAGCTATCTCTTTTAAGCGGCTTTAGGGGAGAGAGGTCGCCGAAAGTAATTTAAAAAGCGGCGGGTTCCCCTGTTTTTAAATGCGGGACGTTTCCGTAGAAATTTACTTCCATTTCCGCGGGTAGGTGCCAGGCGACATCACCACGCGCTCGGGCTTCGCGACGATTCCGTGCTCGGCTTCAAGAATTTGCTTTGAGGTCATGGTCGCGCGGGCCAGCGAGATGAGCTCACCCTTCAGCGACATCAGCGCCACGAGATCATCTGGCGAGATTCCCGTCTCAATCGTGAGTACTCCGGGAGCCGCAAGGCTAGCGCCGTGGCAGAGAGCATCGACAGCCCCATCCCTAACGACAAGTTTGGGAAGGTGTTCAACTGCAGCCTCCACGGGCAAAATGACTTTGCGCAGGTGCTTTTCATCGCCCTCCTCCCGCCAGAATGCATAGGCGTCAGCAAGCTCATGTAGATTAATCAAAGTGTCATCCTCCTGAAAAGGTCCCGTCCGCGTCCTACGGAGCTCGCGCATGTGGGCACCGCAGCCCAGGGCCTCGCCCACGTCGAAGCAGAGCTTCCGCATGTAGGTTCCAGCTTCACACCCAACGCACATGAGCACGTCCCTGCCCTCCAGCTCCATGAGCTCGATGTAGTAAATCCGCCGTGCCCTGAGCTGTCGCTTCACTGCGGCCCGAATCGGGGGGCGTTGGTAAATCTCTCCCTCGAATTCCCGCAACACCTGCTCGAGGCGGTGCTGGGGAACGTCGCCGTGAAGGTGCATCACGCAGATGTACTCCTTGCCTGCGGGCAGCAACGTTTGGACCATTTTAGTGGCGTCCTCGAGTGCTGTCGGCAGTATCCCGCTTACCTTCGGATCGAGCGTGCCCCCATGCCCTGCGCGCCGAACCTCGAGCACACGCTTTACCCAAGCGGTAATTTCATGCGAGGTTGGCCCAACTGGTTTATCGAGATTGATGATTCCCAGACGCAGGTATTCACGAATTGGGCGCTTGCTGGGCTCGCAGCCATGGCTTGGGTCAGTCATATCTTGAGCCCGGACTAGAACTTCACGCTTGACATCGGAGGGTAACTTACCCACCCAAAACACCCAAATTTTTAGTCGATGCCTTCCTTTTGCTCGGGGGTTTCTCCGGTGGGTTCTCTGCCTTTACCAAACCCGCTGCCTCAAGAGCGCGTTTGACCTCCTCATCTAGTGCACCCTTCGCGATTTCAACCCTTTGCTCAAGAGGTTCGAGGTGCGCGATGTTGCATCGGCGTCGTTTGACTCCGGAGCCGCTCACCACAACGTATACGTTGTCGAGCACGTCCACCACGACGCACTGCCTGCCTGCCTCATGCCCCGCTAGCTTCACGCAGACTCGCCCAACCTCCATAACCATCTCATGACCTCCGTTTCGTGATGAGCTCGAAAGCAAGTTCGAGCATCCGCGCCGTTTCACGGGGGGAAAAACGTTCGGTGTTGACCACTAAGTCAAATACTGAATGGTCGTTGACATCTATGCCGTAAAATCGCTTGAAGCGCCTAGCCTCGCTCCGCTCTCGCTTCCTGGTTTCATTGAGCACATCCCTGTACTTTCGCCTCTCCCGGCGAGCTATCCGCCGAACCCTTTCCTCGAGTGGAGCAGTGAGTAGGATTTTCAGGTTTGCCCGTTTGGCCATCCACCCAGCGAGCCGAGCATCGATGAGCACCCCATCCTCCCTTGCGGCCTCCGCGGTGCGACGATCAATCATACGGTCGATTCCAGGGTGGCTTTCGGCATAGCGCGAGAACTCATCGAGCTTCATTCCCCTCTCTCTGGCAAGCTGCCTGAAGACGCTCCCAGCGCAGACGTAGCGGAGTTTGAAATTTCTCACCAGCGCCCGGGCGGCAGTCGTCTTGCCCGCCCCGTGCAAGCCGCTTATGGCAACGACCACCATTCGCTCACGCTCGGGCAGCTTCTTTGATCGCTTGGCGCGCGCAGGCCGGGCAAAGATAACCGCCGTAAGGACGATTTGGCATACGGGAGCTGCGGGGCAAAGACCGTAATCTGCTCGGCCTAGCTCTGGGAACCCCCCCAAGCGGGCGCCCGCAAGAAGCGCATCTCGCCACTCCCGCCCGCTCCTCCTTATATTGAATGGTGGTTCGTCCTCCGGGCGTGCGGACGAAACGCTGTTTATAGCTCCTCGAGCGGTACCTTCGCGCCGGCATGCTACTCACGGATGAACATTTTCCGCCATACTTGGGAGAACCCGAAGTAGGTTAGGAGATACCAGCTCAGGAAGCCGCAGGAGACCCATTTGCCGAAGAAGGGGAGGTCTAGGCGGAAGGGAAGCCAAGCCACGACCCATCCCGAGTACAAACCAGATAGGATGAACCAAAAGATGAAGTAGGGCACGATATAGAAAAGCATAGGCTTGAAATTTTCCTTCATCATCTGTCCTTGAAGCGCCATGATTCGTTTTTGATCCTGCTGGAGCTTGTACAGGCGCTTCATGTCCTGCTTGCTCCGGGCATCGCGGAGCTCCTGCTGAAATGCGGTTATCTCAGCCTTAATCTGTCTCATCCGCTCCCAGTTCACGACGCGTCGGGAAATGAGGGTGACGAGGAGGGCAACTAGCATTCCAATCACGAGGATGACGAATAAAGCGTGCTCGAAGTTGAAGGGTAGCCCGATCCCGAGCTCACCCGCAATTAGCGAGATATCTGAGCGCAAGTCTCGGATATTTTCCTCAGTCGCTGATTGCTGCAGAGAACTGAAAGCTTGGGTTATTCGGTTGTCTATTTCCATGAGTTCCGGACGATCGTCAAAATTTTCGTTCTCGACGAGGTTGTTGTAAAGTGTTTGGGCTTGGCTCAAACCTCCCGACGCACTGCCTCCATGTCTGAGGGACACGATGGAGCCGTCTATGGTCTGCAGCAGCTTCTTGTACGTTCCTTGTTCATCCCCTGCCTCCTCTGCACCAACGACCGTCACGAAACTCGCGAGCAGGAGGACGGCGATCAGGGGGCAGACGAGTATACGGCGCATGAGTTCACCTCAGTGCTTCAACCATTTCCTTCACGGCTTCACTGAGTTTCCCATCCCTATTATGGATTATCCTCACCGTTGCGCCAGTGAGCGCCGCGTATGCCGTTGCCGTGGCACGGTTGAGTTGCTGATGCTCCACGACCTCGTTCAGGAGTTCCTTGTCCCGCTTTCTCGCGGCATCCTTTGCCCGCCGCCCCGCCACCTCTTCTGGAGTCGCTTCAATTATCACGATAGATTCAGGGTTGAGCTCCTCGAGCACCCAGCGAGGCAGACCAGGGTAATACCCTTCGGGTTTCTTGACAAGACAGTGGGTATCGACCAACACAGGCTTTCGCTTTGCCACGTGGGCGATTTTTTTCCCCGCCTCGCGTTGGACCTCCCGGTAAGGTCCTACTGGGAATTTCCGCATCTCGTCGCGGTGGTTTATACCCTCCCGTTTCAGGAGCTCTAACATGACATCGCCGTAGATTATCAATTCGTAATCAACACCCTTTGTCTTGAGCTGCTTTAGCGCCTCCTCGATGACGGTGCTCTTTCCGACCCCTGGCACGCCTGTCACGACGACCACTTTACCCACCGAAGAACCTCCGCACCGCCGGGAACATCTCCGCCACTTGTTCTCTTGCTATATCTTGGTAAAGGCTATACATAATGCTCACGGTCAGCAAGATTCCAGTTCCGCTGCCCAAAGCCCCCAGAATGTCAGCGCCTGCGGAGAGTAAACCAACGGTTGCACCGCCGAGTAGCGTGACTCCCGTGATGTAGCGGCTTAGCACGTGCTCCATCACCCTGATATCGCGGCGGAAGCCCGGGATGAGCATGCCCGACCGATCGAGCTGCTCCGCCACATCGCGGGGGCCCATCCCCGTCATGTTTATCCATAGCGAGGCGAAGCCCATGCATAACAGGACCAACAATGATAGGTAAACCACCGCATGGACTGGGTCGCGCGCCACGGCGAAGATACCGTTCGGCGCGTTAGTGTAGTAAACGAGGCCACCGGTCACGTTCCCTGCTGTATCATACGTAGCTAAAAATGAGAGGCCCGTAAATCTAGCTAATATTCCAATGTTTGCGAATACCACCATCGCGAGGATCACCGGGATCACTGAGGTGTACATAAATTTGATTGGGTAACGCCCACGGATGCCACCGAAGCGGCCATAAGCAAGGGGGATCTCGATGCGCATGCTTTCGATGTAGACAACTATGAAAAAGACCAAAACCATCGCTACTACGCCCATCATGTTTGGAAGAGGCCATGGTCTGGTAAACGCGTCGTAGATGCTGCCTCCCGCTATTAAGGTTTTGATCAAGTTTGGAATGGCACCCGGAATCTCACCACCTGTTTCAGTGGTGGCTATCGGGTTGAACGCCTGTGAGAAAATGGTCATCGATACGCCAGCCACGATGAAGAGGCTAATTCCACTCCCGAACCCGTACTTCGAGACCACTTCGTCGAGATAGATTACAATGATCACTGCTATCGCGAGCTGGGCGACGATGAAGATGCCTTCGCCTGAACTGAGAGCAACCCCGTACACCCCTCCCATCACGATCATCGATGCTTGAAAGACGCCCATGAGTATGGCCCCAATTTTCTGGAGGCCGGTGAAGAGGGCGCGGTCATCGGACTCGCTCAGATCAAGTCCAAGTATCTTGCTCCCGACTAGCAATTGCATGATGATGCCAGCGGTGACGATAGGCCCGATGCCAAGCTCCATCAGGCTCCCCCCGTGGCTGGCGAGTATGAAACGCAGCTGCCCAAAGAAGGGGACCCTCCCAGCTTCGGGGGACATTCCGTAGAGCGGGACCTGGGTCAGCACGAAGAAGGCAATGAGGGCTATTCCCGTCCACATGAACTTTTCCTTGAAGGAAACGTGCCGCTTTGGAACCGCGACCTCGGGGAGTTTTCGTACGAGGGGGTCAAACGCATAAAGTCTAGATCGAGGCTTCTCAGGCTGTTCCATCGCCCTCACCCTGCGATTGCCTTTCCGCCCGCTTCCTCGAGTTTCCTTTTTGCCGATTCCACAACTTCCTTCGCGATGACCTCAAGGGGATGGGTGACATGCCCCCCGCCAAGCACTCGCTCAAAACCGAGCTTCCTAACATCAACCACGATCCGCTCCTCCTCGCGTTTGGCGATGCCCTGCTGCAGGAGTTCATCGAGGCGCTCGTCGAGTTCGCCGACGTTGATTGCGCCGATTTCCCTCCTCACCGCGAGCGGGCGGGTGAATCCGTGTTTTCCAAAATGCTCGGGCATGTACTTGAGCATGTAGGGCCACTTTTGTTTGTGGCCGCCGCTAAGCCCTTTGCCGCCCTTCTCTCCACTTCCCCGTCCACGTTTCCGGCAGCCCCTTCCGTAAGTACTTCTGCCTCGTTGTTTTCGCACTTTTTTTCGCCTTCGTACCACCATTCACAACACCTAAATCATTTTGAGTATGAGCTCGTTAATCTGCCCGCCGCGGTAGCCCAAATCGCCAAAATTCTTAAATGGACGTTTGGTTGTTTTATACCCCTTTCGCGGCGGGTGGAGCCTGAAAACTTTCTTCAATCTAGGGAGCATCCCAAGTTCAGCCTCACCCGCATATACCGCGGCTACAAACTCGCTCAATGATTGAAACGGAGTCTGGGACTTGATGAATTCGTCGGTCAAGCGCTTGTCACCGGTTAGCCTTCCGCGTTTCCGAATGAGCTGCTCTAGCACTTCCTGCTCAACCTCCCCCCACGTAAGCATATCCTTCGCTTTCTGTAGCATCCCGCGAGAGGTGGGGGTATCATCGGTCACGACGCAGTGGTTGACGCGGGTCAGGCCCAGCATCCGCATCGTCTCCTTCACGTCGCGCCGCACGTTAATGCTACCGCGCACCCTAACTACAGCTAATTTAGCCACTTGCTTCACCGACCTTCCCGATGACAACGTGCTCCTTATATGGTTCCCGTAGGGCTACCCTCGTGGTCTGCTTGAGGGCGTCGAAGGTTGCCAAGGCGAAGTTGAGTGTCGTACGCGTCTGCCCACGCGAATGAATCCAAGCGTCCTTGATTCCTGCCATTCGAAGAATTATCTTCGGGACCTCGGCAGCTGCCAGCCCAAGTCCGCGCGGCGCTGGTTTTATCGTCATGTGGACGCTGCCACTTCTCCCAATAACCTCAAACGGAATCGAGTGAGGCCTTCCACAGGCACACTCCCAGCTACCGCAGCCGCGAGCGACCTCCACGACATTTAGCTTAGCCACGGTAACGGCCTTTCGTATGGAGGGACCGATCTCGCGCGTGCTCGCGAACCCAACTCCGACGATCCCATCCCGATTCCCGACAGCAGTAACCACACGATATTTAACTCGGCGTCCCGATTTGTGCATCCGCTGGACTAAGCTCACCCCTAGGATATCCTCCTCAAGATTTGGCACGAGGGCATCGACGATCTCAGACTCTTTGATCGGCCTCCCTTTGCGCAGGATCTGGGATATTCCAGTTATCTGTCCTTCCTTTACCGCTCGCCCCATGCTTGTCCGGGGCTGCCATAGATTGATGTCGAATTCCTCTTTCATCGGTTTCCTTCGCATTTTACCCACCAAACTGCCCAACTATTACCTGCTTGATTTCGTTAAAGTGCTGTGGTAGCTGCTCCGGCATTAGCCCCCGCTGGATGTAGGCGGAGAATCGCGCGCGATATGCCTTTTCATTCTCCTTCTTTAGTTTCGCGGCATACTGGGCGATGTGCTCTCCACGTATCCGTTCATCGCTCGGTAAAACCCCCTCACCGTGGGGAATTAGTAGACCGGCGTCGAGCGCCCCTTTAAGCACGGCGAAAACTTTAGCTTGGTAAATTGGGTTGAACTTCCCGAGATCCAAAGTGCATTCCTTCATCCCGGCCTTTAGGGCGCGATATCCGCAGAGCAACCCCACGAGATAGGCCGCAGGAGTATTTGCAGTATATCCTTTCCACCCGAGCTTCTCGAGCTCCTTAGAGTGCGCCGAGGCAAGGGTGAGGTCCCCGCTGGGAGTGGCGCGTACGGATTGGGCGATGACGTGCTTCAGCGAGATCCTCGCCACCAGCCGCGGTTTGCCCGAGCGCAGGAGCCTGAGCCTATGCCTATAGTTGGTCTTTCCACTCCGTTTGCGCTTGAACTGAACCTTCCAACGTGGCCCGATCTTTGGCATTTTCATCCCTTCAGGAGTCCTCGCTCCCTGAGGTGGGTTTCGAGATGAGCCCTGCTCTTGAAAGCCCCACCCTTCACCATCCGATAGAGTCTGCGATACTCGCGCTGATTGATTGTTCCATCTCGCTTGAGTTCGCGTAGCCTCGCGCGCAACGGTCGCACGGTTCTGATCCAGCTCGCCTTTTTCGGTTGCCTAGCCTTTCGCGTGCCCTTCCTGCTCCCAGCGCCCCGCCTCCTGCCACGCCTGCGTTTGGCGACCCGCCGCCTGAACCTTCCGCGGCTTATCCCCAGCTCTGGTTTTGCCTTGATCGCGCCCTGTCGGATCAAGCGCCTTACATCTTCACGTGAGATCGCGGCGGAAACATCGGCAGCTCGGGCGGGGTCGACCCAAACCCGGTTGATGCCCACGTCGAGGATATCAGCCGCCAGTCTGCGCTGTGTGCTCAACTCCACGTTTTTCGCCTCCGGGATTTAGTACCTTGATACCGAGTTCCTTGGCTTGAGCGAGGATCTTTTCCCGCTTTCGCCCCCCAACGCCCGAGGCTATCCGAATCGCTTGCTTGCCCGCGTCGAGTCCCTCGAGGTCGCGTGGGCCGTGTACCAAAATTTCGACGAGTCCAGATGGGTGGATCCCCCGAACGCTTCTCGGTGACCGATAGCCGATCGATACTAGCGCAGGTTTGCCCCCTATGCCGAGGCGCATCTTACTGTCACGACCTCGGGGCTTGCGCCATTTTTCGCCAAGCCTTGCGAACCTAAACCATTCCTGGCGCCTGAACTTCGGCACGCGTTTTTTTCTCTTCATTCTCATGCCTTCTCCACAATGTAACAACCATCTTGGAAGACGCGCGAGTCGCGGTGTCTGATGAAGGTCGCCTGCTCAATGTTAAATGCCGTCTGCCCAACATCGTTCCTGTTGATGCCTTGGACAATTATTTCATCCCCCTTCACTTCCACGCCCACGTCACCGACGATTTTGGCCACGCGAGGTGCCCGTTCACCGAGAAAATTTTGGATCAGGACGCGATTGCCATCGACTTTTATCGTGATAGGAAAATGTGAGTAAACCACGCGGAGTTTGTAAGTGAAACCCGTTGTGACACCCTTGAACATATTGGCCAGACGGGCCCGGATCATGCCAACCGCAGCCCGATTCTTTCGGCGCGGAAAGGGGGTTTCGATCGAAATTTTTTGCCCCTCCGTTTTCAGCTCAACCGTAGGAACATCGAATTTATATGCGAGCTTGCCCTTCGGTCCACTGGCTTCGATCATTTTGCCCGAGAGTTTTACCTCTACGCCTTCGGGCACTTCTACCTCTTCTCTGATTTTGGCTGCCATTTTGGACACCATTACGCATTCAGCGTTCCCTTGGTCTTTATAACATTTTAAGCCACTTGACTTTAAGGTTTAGAACTAACAGTTTTGAGGAACAGCTAGTAAACATACGCCAAGAGTCGTCCGCCCAAGCCCTGCTCTTCAGCTTGTCGATGAGATATCACTCCTCGCTGGGTAGAGACCAAGAGTAAGCCGAACCCAGCCGCGGGCAGGTACCGTTTCTCCCAAGGCTCGTAATCGTCGCGTTTCACGGCGTATCGGGGCTTTATCACCCCGCACCCGTTGATCTTACCTTGCAGCGCGACCCTGAACTTTCCGCCACGACCATCATCGATGAACTCAAACTCACCTACGAAACCCTCCTGCTGCATGATGCGCAACACCTCGCCGATCAACTTCGACGCGGGGGCAACCACCGCTTCACGCTTTCGGGCGCGCTCGTAGTTTTCAATTTTAGAAAGCGCGTTGGCTAGGGGATCTAACAGCATCTGCTCACCCATATTTTTTGAACCCCATCTTTGGCGCCAGTTCTCGGAAGCAACGCCGACACAGGTGGAGCCCGTAGCGCTGATAGACGAACCTGTACCTGCCACACCGGATGCACTTATGGGCCCCCTTGCCGAACTTCCGCCTTGGCATCAGACCACCTGGACTCCAAATTTCTCATTGATGAAACTTATCGCCTCCTCTTTGGTGACCCTATGACTTTTCGGTATTGGTTTGGGTTGGCGTCGCCTGCGCCTGATCCGATACCCAGGCCGGCAGAGGGTCACACATACATCCATCCCGAAGAGGCCTACCTCAGGGTCGTAAGAGACCCCCGGGATATCGATGTGTTCCTTGATGCCGAAGGCGAAGTTGCCTCCGTCGTCGAAACAATCTTTATTGAGGCGGCGCTCGACTGCATCAAACAACCGTTTCAGTGTTTTTACCGCCTCCTCGTCGCGCAGAGTGACCTTACAGCCCATGGATTCGCCCTGCTTTACCCCCCACTCCCTTATCGTCCGTTTCGCCTGCGTTCGTGCTGGTTTTCGCCCCGTGATACCCTCCAGCACTCGCTCGGCCTTCGAGAGCTTGTCGCCACCCTCGCCGACTCCTATATTGAGGGTAACTTTCTCAATCTTGATCTCACGCATCGGGTTCATGCCGCCGCCTCCTGTAGCGAGAGGGCCGGCTTTTCCTTTCCGACGACGAACACGTAATGTTCGGGAGCTTGGAAAGTTTCGCCCCCTGCCTCAAGGGTCACGATGTTCGGCTGCGTGCCCTGGACCAGCTTGATATCGGTTATGGTGCCAACCCTGCCCACATTTTTCCCACCCGTGATCAATACCGTAGCCCCCTTCTCGAACGGAAATCGCTCGAGTACCTTGGGCTCGGGCAAGGCAAGCTTTACTCCATCACCCGGCTTGAATTCTTCAAAATCGCCGACGAGGATCTTGCCGTCGTGAAAGGAGAGCTGGGTCCGCTTGCCCCGCACGATGTTTTTGCGCATGACCTTACAAAGTTTCGAAGATGTTTCGGCTTGATTTATCTCGCGTAGAGTCAAGCGCCCCCGCTGGTCTAAGAGGATACGATAGTTCCGGTCCAAGGCCGGCAATTGCACAACATCCATCAGGCCAGCTGGGAATTTTGGCCTTCGTCTCACCCTACCGTCCACAAGCACCTGCCCTTCCGTGAGAATTCTGTCTGCTTCCCGAGCGGTTCGGGCGAGCGAGAGGTAATCCCTGAGGAGCAGCCGGAGCGGCAGGGAGCCCTCGCTAGGATGTGGTCCGGGGGAGGGCTTCACCACCCAAGGGAATGACTTGCGCGGAAGCCTCAGTGCCCGCGGCGCCGCGTAACGTTTCAGGTGCCTACTTTGCCCTTTCTTCGCCACCTTTGGACCTCCTCTCGAGCACCTTGTCGCGCTCCTTATCAGAGGTGAGCTTTATTAGCATGACGTTTGAGGGCACGACCGACATGGGGACCTGAGTTCCATCGGCTTTCGTCGTCGTCGCCCCTTGAATTTGGATGCGACGACGCTTGGTGTCAACCTCGAGCACGTCGCCCTCTAGCTTTTTGAAGTCACCACGCGTTATCTGCACCCTATCACCCTTCCGCACGGGCAGGGAACGCGTTCGATACTTTCCTCGAAGCTCGCGGCTGAGGGGTGCGGAAAGGAATCGGTGCCTCCTGTGCAAGGGCGCGGCGTAGAGTGCCAAGTGCTGCTTTCTGGGTAGTTTACTGACCATTCTTTACACCACGGTGGATGCTATCCCAGCGACTCGCGGCCAGCGCTCGGCAGCCTCGCGGGCCATGGGACCCTTTATCTCCGAGCCGCGGGGGGCCCCCTCGGGGGTTATCAGGGCGGCCGCGTTGTCCTCAAACTTTACGCGCATGCCATCAGTGCGTCGGTACTCCTTTCGCTGTCGGATGACGATCGCTCGGACGATCTGCTTTCGAAGTTCCGGTATGCCCCTTTTTACCGAGGCGATGACGTGATCACCCACGCCGGCCTTGGCCATGCGTCTGCGCCTGCCGTGGTATCCGGCGACGCTTATGATCTGAATTTCCTTGGCCCCCGTGTTGTCGGCGCAGAGGAGGCGCGCACCAATTGGTAGTGCCCGTATCGGCGCCACCGCGGTCGCACCTATCGATATGCCAATACCTTTCTTTCCCACGCTAAGCCCCCAGCTTCTGCACTACGACAGACGATTTGATCTTGCTCAAACTATCGGTCAAGTTATCCCACCTTCCCTATTGGGGGGTACCGATATTTAATTAAGGTTTCGAACGGTTCTGCAGGATGACTAAAGTAAACAACATTTCAGCCTTAGCGGATCAAATCAAGATCAAACATGCTATGTCCATGACATTTGTCCTAGTAGGTCCTGTTATCAAGAGGTCCCCAATCCCTTTAAAGAAGCTGTAAGAGTCGTTTCGCTCGAGATGGAGCACGGGATCGAGTTTAAGGTGCTTCGCCCTCTCAAGGGTGAAGCTATCCGCGACAGCTCCGGCAGCATCGGTAGGGCCGTCTACGCCGTCCGTGCTGAAGGAGGCTACGGTCGCGTTTCCCAAGCCCGATATCCCGATTGCGGCGCTGAGCACGAGCTCCTGATTGCGCCCGCCAATGCCCTCTCCTTTCACCGTCACCGTCGTCTCCCCTCCGGAAATCAGTAGCGCGGGTCTCGATACAGGTTCCCTTGCTTCTATCACACCTTTCGCAACAGTAGCAAGATGTGCGCCGACCTCCCTCGCTTCGCCCTGCATGGTCGTCGTGAGTATCGAAACGTTAAAGCCATGTGATTTTCCGACCTCCATAGCTGCTCTGATTGCATCCGCATTACTTGCTATGATTTCGTAAGATGTGTTCAGAAAATATTTCTCCCCAGGTTTTGGTGTTTCGGGCACCTTTTTTTCTGCCCCCTTTTTCAAGTGGTTTAAAATGTTTTTCGGTACTTTTTTAGTAAGCCCATATTTCTCGATCACTGCTAGTGCATCTGAGAAGGTCATCGGGTCAGGATAGGTCGGGCCGCTCGCGATGGTGTCCAACCTATCACCGACCACATCCGAGACGAGCAGGGTGATGACTCTCGCGGGATGGGCCGCTTTAGCCAGCTGGCCGCCCTTTATTCTGGAGAGGTGTTTCCTGATGGCATTCACCTCTTGGATCATCGCCCCGCTTTTGAGGAGGAGTTGGGTCGTCTCCCGCAATTCGTCGAGAGAAATTCCCTTCGCGGGGAGAGTGATAAGGGCCGAACCGCCACCGCTCAGGAGACACACGACGAGGTCCTGAGGCTCGAGGTCGCTAACGAGATCGATTATCTCTTCAGCACCCTTTACTCCTGATCCAGTCGGGAGGGGGTGGCCAGCTTCGACGAGCTTAATCTTTCGCGTTCGATATACTGACGCCGTGCCTTCGGGGACGTTGACCACGCCGCCGGTGATTCTATTTCCAAATATCCCCTCAAGCACCTCAGCCATTTTCCCGCTCGCTTTCCCTCCTCCCACGACGATGATCTTTCCAACCTCTGAAAGATCAAACTCGTGAGTTCCAATTTTCAGGCGTTCCCCATCGATTCTCACCCGACTCCGCATTTTGGAAGAGGGATCGGCGGATTCGATCGCCTTGTTTACAAGCTCGATGAGGATTTGCCTAGCTCGCCGAAGTCCGGAGGTTTTCGCGTTATTAAGTAATTGCTTCTCGTTTTTAATTGACATCTGCTCACATTTGCAATATTGGGGCTAAGCTAAATAGAAATGAGGTACTGTGAAATGAGAAATTTCTTGAACGAACAGATTTTCTTGCTACTTCGGTTGAATCCCCATTTTTGGTTTCTTGAAAATTTTTTCGTTCATGACTTTGAGTTCGCTCGCGACGGTTGGAGAAAAATCCATTTGATTAAGGATATCCCTTTCCAAATTGACTCCTGGAGCGATTTCCTCTAACACGAGGCCGTTTTTACCGAGCCTGAAAACGGCCCTCTCGGTGATGTATAAAACTTCTTGCCCGAGCTTCTTCGCATACTCGCCGCTGAACGTGATATGTTCCACGTTTTTCACAAATTTCTTGATTGACCCCTCTTGCAAAATTTTCAATCTCCCACCATCGACTTGTACTTGAAGGCCCTTCGCAGTTAAGGTCCCACAAAAGACGACTTTTTTGGCATTCTGAGCGATATCGATAAAACCCCCACAACCTGCGAACCTCCCACCAAATTTGCTCACGTTAGTGTTTCCCGTTTCGTCGGCTTGAGCCATGCCTAAAAAAGCTAAATCCAATCCTCCCCCCTGATAGAAATCGAATTGATATGGCTGATCGATGATAGCTTCGTAATTTATCCCAACCCCGAAATCCAAACCTGAAAGGGGAACCCCCCCCGTCACACCCGACTCAACAGTCAATGTGAATTTCTCGTAGACATTTTCCTCCACCGCGACGTTAGCGACCTCCGATGACATCCCAATACCGAGGTTTATAATATTTCCCGCTTTTATTTCCATAGCCGCCCTCCTCCCGATGACTTTTCTTTCGTCAAGTGGCCTAGGTTCAACCTTAGAGGGGGGAAGTATCGTTTCACCGCTGATTGCAGGATTATAAGATTCTTGAACAGTTTGCCAGCTGTACTCGGGCTTCGTAGCTACTACAACGTAATCAACGAGGATACCAGGAATTTTAACTATCCTACTTGGCAAGGATCCTTCGGTAACCTTTTCGACTTGGACGACTACGGTCCCCCCGCAATTTCTAGTCGCTTGAGCTATGGATAGATTTTCGAGGGTTACCCCCTCCTTTTCCATCGATATGTTGCCCCTTTCGTCCGCAGTTGTTCCGCGGATTATAGCAAAATTTACCGGGAATGTTTTGTAAATCAAGTATTCTCTGCCGTCAATCTCGATCAGTTTTACTAGGTCTTCTTCTTTCTTGGTGATATCATTCACTTTGCCCCCTTCAACTCGAGGATCCACAAACGTGTACAAACCCGTGTGCGTTATTAGATATGGCTTCCTAGCAGCTATATCCCTAAATAACTGCGAAATCACACCTTGCGGAAAACAATAGGCGATAACTTTGTTGTTCATTATTAGTTCACTTGTCAATGGAGCCTTTCCAGAATGAGTAAATATCAATTTTTTAATAAGATATTCAATACCCAGAAGATCGAATCCCACTCCTTTGCCCCCAGATTGGCCTGCGGGCTGAACGATTGTCAAATCTCTCGGTTTTCCCGTTTTGAGAAATCTGTTCCTTAATGCGTGAAAGAGTTCAAATGGGAGATTAGTCGTTGTGAAACCGCCAGTTGCAACTGTATCTCCATCTTTTATGTGATTAATTGCCTCCTCGGCTGTCGCTACCTTCATCTTCGACCCCGAATTTTGCCTTTTTGCTATTTTTCTAAACGTATTCCCCGGCGCTTATGTTTATCAATTGTCCAGTTATGTAACTCCCTTCGGTCACCAAAAACGCCACCAACTTTGCGACTTCCTCCGGTTCCCCTCTCCTCCCAAGCGGGATTTTTGATAACCTATCACGGAACATGCCTTGGGGCATGGCATCGGTCATCCTAGTTTTTATGAAACCAGGTAATACGGCATTGCAAAGTATGTTATACTGAGCATACTCCAGCGCGACCGTCTTTGTAAATGAATTTACCCCTCCTTTCGCTGCCGCATAGTTTGCCTGCCCCGTGGCTCCATCGATGGCGCTCATAGAGCTTACGTTTACTATGTTTCCCCCACCCTGCTGGATCATGTAAGGCAGCACTGCCCTGGTGCAGTTATAAGTTCCAGTCAGATCTACATCGATGACTCTTTGCCACTGCTCTGGAGTCATATTGACGAGAAGCTTATCTATGTTCATGCCGGCGTTATTCACCAAAACGTCCACTCTGCCCAACTTCTCCACGGTTTCCTTCACCATCTTCTCGACTTCCTCGTATTTTGAAACATCGCCCTTGATGAAGATCGCCTCCCTGCCGCCTTTTTTGATTTTTTCCATAGCTTCCACTCCTTCATCCGGCATGTCGTGGAAGGCGTTCATCACGATGTTAAAACCTCTTTTGGCCAACTCCAGAGCTATCGCCTTGCCTATCCCCCTGCTAGCACCCGTAATTAAAGCGACTTTGCTGACCTCCTTTTTCCCCTTTATCTCGGGCACGAAGAAGTTGAATTCCCCAAAGTCTGTTACCCTCTTCTCGATCCTCCCCTCTATCCCTACCTTCAAAATATTATAGTGCTCATCCTCTATCATGACCAACTGGCGTTTTCCTTTCTCGTCTTCAACGATTCCGGATTTCGTGGACTTTTTATAAGGAGGCGTTGGGACAGTAACATCCGTATAACTGATTAATTTTGCCTTCATCTTTACCTCTCCAATATCGAAACTATCGCAACGGAACCGGTCCCGCCGTGTCCTTCGATTATGGCGGTTTTTCGATCCGGAACCTGTCTCTCACCGGCTTCCCCTCGGAGTTGCAAGAACATTTCCACCATGGTTCCCACGTGTGTCGCACCCACGGGATGTCCTTTAGCTTTGAGCCCGCCACTCACATTCACGGGGAGAGACCCGTCAAACATGACCACGCCCTCTCTGACCAATTTCGCGCCTTCGCCTTTCTTGGCAAATCCCAGCGCTTCGTAACACATGGGCTCAACTGGGGTGAAAGCATCATGGACTTCTACGATATCTACATCTTTTGGACTCCTTCCCGCTTCTTTGTAAGCCTGATCCGCTGCCCTTTTCGAGCAGAGTAAAAACGTTGGATCCTCCCTCTTGATTGACAACAAGTAATCGTGAGCCACACCCATTCCTTTGATAAAGACCGGCGTGTCGGTATACTTCTTCGGATTAGCGCTCAGCAAGACAGAAGCGGCGCCATCACTGATCGTGGAGCAATGGAACAATCTGATTGGATCGGCGATCATTCTTGAGTTCATCACTCCCTCTTTCGTGATATCCTTGTGGAAATGAGCCCACGGGTTTCTGAGTGCATTTTTATGGTTCTTAACTGAGATATCCGCCCAGTCATCTTCCGTGACGTCATACTTTTGGGCGTACAATCTTATCAGCAGGGCATATGCGCCGGGTTGGGTTATTCCGTACTTTCGCTCCTCGGGAGAGGACCCGTGAGTTAAAAATTCTGTGACTCTCTCGGTCCCGAACTTGTTCATCTTTTCAAAGCCCACGACAAGAACGTTCTTCGCCTCTCCCCTCTCGATCATATTCTTACCTAGATAGATCGCCATGCTCCCGCTCACGCAGGCCGATTCAACTTTGAAACCATAGGCATCAGGGTTTCCCAAATATTCCCATGCCAAAGTTCCAGTTTGGTGTTGTTCGGAAAAGGCATTGTCGACACAACTCACGATGACACAATCTATCTCTTTGGGAGAAATGCCATTCTCAACGTTTTCCAAACAGCCGTCCAGCGCCTCCTTGATGAGATCCGGAGTATCTTGTTCTAGCACGCCGTATTTCGTATGCCCGTAAGATACAATCCCCACTACCATTCGATCGCCTCAATAAACATGGAGGGATAGTTTTAAATAATTTTCTAATTCAGTTAAAAGCTCCCGCTAAGCACCCAGCTTCTGCACGACGACGAACGATTTGGTCTTGCTCAATCGCCGGCACTCCATAATTTTAACCCTATCCCCAGTACGAGCGGCGATACAGTGGGGATTGTGGGCATGAAGCTTGGAAGTACGGCGCTCATATCGCTCATATTTTGTGATAACCTGCATGCGCTCCATCTCGACCGTGACCGTGCGCGACATCTTATCGCTCACAACGACACCTTCGAAGGTTCTGCCTCGCACCGAGAGTGTGCCGTGGAAGGGGCACCTTGGATCGGAACATCGCTCCTTCGGTGGTTTAATCCCCATGCCTACCATAGATTTACCTCCTCCGTCGCACCCGCTCCTCAGGTCGCCCGACGAGCTTCGCTCCCTCGACTTCGACTCCCTCGCCACCTGGGAGGGTGAAAATAAATTTAGAGCTCGCCTTGGGCACGATTTTGCTCCCCACAGCCTGCTCGATCACCAGCATGTCGCGGGTCTCATCGATGATGGTTCCGTGGATGCCAAGCAGCGTAGGGTCTGAACTATTCTCTACCCTAGTCTCAAGTCCAATGAGCTCATGCCGCAGTAAGTTTTGTTTGGTTATCGGCACATGCCTCACCTACCTCATGTCGACCATCTCGTCGGAGAAACCCATCCCCACGAGCACATTTCTAACACGGGCCTTGTGGTTGCCTTGAAGCTCGATGCGGCCCTCCTTCGAGGTTCCGCCGCACGCGAGCTTCGACTTCAGGTTCTTCGTCAGTTCCTTGATGTTGAGCTGTTTCTCGTCTATACCTTCAACGATGGTCACTATCTTGCCGTATTTTCGTTTTATCGTATATACGCTAATTCGCTGCTGTTCGCGGGCGATTTCCTGACAGACGCAGAGTTCCTTGGGCAAGCCACAGACCTTGCATACCTCTGGCAGCTCTCATGCACCTCCCTTTTCTTTCATTATCGTGATGACTCGAGCAATCGTGCGTCTGAGTTCACGAATCCGCGCCGGGTTCTCGAGCGAGCCCCCGGCGGCTACCGTGGCACGTGCTCGAGCGAGTTCGGCCCGCAGCTCACGGAGTTTCGCCCGCATCTCCTCGACGTTCATATCTCGAATCTCACTGGGTCTGAGTATCGCCACTCTCCTCACTTTCCTCGGGTTTGGCTTCTTCCGCTTGTTCCCCTTCGACGGGCGTAGCCTTTACTTCTTCCTTACCCGCTACCATTGCTGGCGCAGCTTCCTCCGGTTTTGGAGCTTCTTCGGCTGCGATTTTGATTTCGTCGGGCAAGGGGACATCAGGGGGCATTATCAGCACTTTTACCCCAGCTATACCTGGCTTTAGCTTCGCCGCCGCATAACCGTGACTAACCAATTCTTCAGCAGGCACCCCAGCCTTGCTGAGGTAACCCCGGTAGAAGCGCTGGCTGCGGGTGCGCTCCCCAGCTATCCTACCAGAGATCACGATTTCGACCCCCCGAGCTCCAGCGTTCATTATCCTACGCATCGCGGTGTACCCGATCCGCCTTGCACTTATTCCACGCTCGAGGCTGAATGCAATCCGCTTCGCCATGACGGGGGCGCAGAGTTCGGGTTTATTTAGCTCAACGACCTCGACCTGTGGGTTCTCTAGCCCAAATTTCTGAGCTAGCTCGTCCGTGAGGTGCTTTATGCTCTTCCCCTTGCGCCCGATCACCATCCCAGGCCGCTCGACGTGGAGTGCGACCCTTGTGCCGGTAGGAATCCGCCGGATGTCTGCGCCGCCGTACCCCGCTCGCTCGAGCTCCCGCTCTAGGAACTCCTCGAGCTCCATGTGTTTCAGGCCGAGTTTGATAAAGGTGCGCTCCACGGTCATTAGGCTGCCTCCTTGAGGATGATTTCAACATTGGTCATCGACTTGTTGAAGGGGGTGGCTCGGGCGAAAGCGCGAGGCAGGAAGCCGGGAATCGTGATTCCCTTGTGGGCGCTCGCGTGCACAATCCTGAGCTTTTCCGCGTCCAGCCCTTTGTACGTGGCGTTGGCCTCGGCATTCTCCAAGACCCTTAAGATCGCGCGTGCCGCTTTAGCGGGGAATCGCCCACTCCCTCCCGCCCCCCGCCTGTGCGCGATCTTCTTTCGATGGCGCTTGAACGGCACAGGCCTTTTTTTATCGACAACCGCTTGTAAATATTCCTTGGCCTTTTCTAGTTTCATACCTTTGATCGCCCTGCAGACCTCAACCGCGTGCTTGGGCGAAATGCGCATTTCTTTGCCGAGAGCTTTAGCACATGGTTCTTCCGCTCTAGTAGAATAACCGAACCTTGGCATCAGATCACTTTAGCGGGACGTACAAAGAGCTACGGGTTGCTCCAATACCGGGCGTCCCATGGGTAACTTTCCTGCGTGTGTAGGAGAACTCGCCGAGGCGGTGGCCGACCATCTCGGGCTTCACCTCGACTAAGATGAATTCCTTGCCATTGTGGACGGCGAACTTCAGGCCGACCATCTCAGGTAAGATTACCATTTCCCTACAGTGGGTGCGAATCGGGGTTTCCGTTTTTCCTGCCTCTCGTGCCCTTCGAATGCGTTCGATCAACTTCTTCTCTCGGGGCGTGAGTCCACGAGTAAGTGAGCGTCGCTGGCGCGCTGGAAGGAGCTTTGCAAAGTCATCGAGCGGGAGCTTCTGGAGTTCCTCGATTGAATAACCGTGAAACGTGAACTTCTTCGGCATGGGTTCACCTCTTACCCGTTCTCCTTGCTGCTATTAACCCCACCTTTTGCCCCGGCGGCGCACCCCGCCTAATAGTCTTCGGTCGACCCGCGTGCTTGCCCCTTCCTCCAAAGGGGTGATCGACTACATTCATCGCGACGCCCCGCACGTGGGGATACGGTTTTCCCCGCGCGAGCATGGCGTGGTGCCGCTTCCCGGCCTTGACCCATGGTTTCTCTGGGCGCCCGCCCCCAGCGACAACCCCGACGCTGGCGCGGCAATTGGGATTGAAATCCCTGATCTCGCCCGAGGGGAGCTGGACCGTCGCGCGGCCGACATCGTGAGCAATCAGGATAGCGTGGGTGCCGGAGGCACGAGCGAAGCGCCCACGGTCCCCTGGCCTAGATTCGATGTTATGGATGGGTGTGCCCTCAGGGATCTCAGCGAGCGAGAGTGTGTTTCCCGGTTTGATGGGGGTTGATATACCGCACATTATTTTATCTCCCACTTTTAGCCCCTCGGGCGCGAGCACCAATCGCTCTTCCCCATCACCATACCTTACCCTAGCCACTGGGGCGCTCCTGCCGGGATCGTGCAAGATATCGAGCACGACTGCATCAGCCTCCTTTTCAGCCGGGGGGAGCTCAACCTCGCCAAGCCTTCGCCAAGACTTTGCGCGGTAGGTAGGCGATCCCATTCCGCGCCTTCGAGCCCTTATTCGCTTTCCCATCAGATCATCCCCAATTTCGAAGCTATATCGTCGGCCATGAATTCGGGCGCGAGCCTCACGTAGGCGCGCTTTCGCCCATCTGGGGTTATCTCTATTTTTACGTTATCGACTTTCACCTCAAAAAGCAGCTCCACCGCACGCTTCACGTCCGCTCGGGTCGCCTCGTTTGCCACGATGAATACGAGCTTGTTTTCAGACTCGATTAGTTTGACCGCCTTCTCGGTGGCCTGAGGATAGAGAACGACTTTGTGCGGGTCCTTCATGTGAACAACCCTCCGGCGATCTTTTGAATGGCTCCTTTTGTCCACGCCGTAAGCCGTCCCGGAAGACCTCCGGGGGCAAGCTTTTCCGCGTTAAGGTTTCTAACTTCCACAATTTCGACGCCGGGCAAGTTCCTCGCGCCGAGTTTGATGCCTTTGTCTTCGCCGACCACGATGAGCGGACCTACGGCCTGCCTGTATCGCCTGCCGCGCATTTTGCCGCGTCCTGCTCGCACTCGCTTGCTCTTGGCAACGCGCTCCACGTCTTGCCACAACCCAAGCTTTTGCAGAATCTCCTTCGCTCGGCTGGCCTTACCAAGTCCCTCGAGGTCGTCAGTTACCACGAGGGGAAACTCGGCAACACTTCCTATGGAATGGCCCCGGGAGCTCACCAACTTCTTCTCCTTGGTGGCAGCGACCGCCGAGCGAACGGCAAGTCGACGTTCCTTTCGGTTAATGCGTTCACGGAGAACCTTCTCGACTTTCGGTGGGTGGGCTCGCCTCCCGCCGACCGTGAAGGGAGCAAAAGCCCCACGTCCAGCGGCCGGGTAACGGCTTCCCTTCACGCGGCGAACACGAGCGACACCATGCCCCTTCCCCCATGTCTCAGCAGAGGTACGCTTGCCGGCCATCCAGTCGGCCCCGCTAGGTTGGAACCGGGCACTCTGGGCAGCTAACACCGCGCGCTTAATGATATCGGGTCTGAACTGCTCATCGAAAATTGCTGGAAGCTCGATCTCCTCAACGGGTTTACCCTCAAGGGAATAGACGTGAACTTTCATCTTCATGCACCCTGCTGGGAAGCCGTGCTCAGGTAGGTGATCGAGGGTGGGGAGGTTGGGGCGCGCGTAGGTAATCGCATGGGTTTCCGGAGGTGCACGAGTCGCTTCGTCGGCCCCGGGATCGAGCCCGCGAGCACGATAAAATCACCCTTGACCGGACCGTAGCGGAGAAAACCGCCGCTTGGCGTCACTTCCTTTCCCTCGCCCCCGAGCTTCAAAATGCGCTTGTTGAGCTCCGTGCGCTGGTGGTAGCCCATCTGGCCGGGGCCCGGGACGGTCCACATCACCCGCGGAGGCGACCAAGGACCGAGCGTCCCGACTTGGCGGTGCCCCTCCTCGGTCTTGCGCGGCAAAATCTTAATCCCCCAACGCTTGACTGGTCCTTGGAATCCCTTGCCCTTGGTGATCGCGAGCACGTCGACGTATTCGCCCTCTTTGAGGACATCTGCCGCGCGGACCTGTTTCCCCAGTAATCCCTTGCAGTAATTCCACCGTTCCTCTACTTTGCTGCCACCGACGCGAATCTCGACCAAGTCGGGCTTCTTTTTTGGCAAGTTGCTCGCGCGGGGCTGTGTACACGCGAGCACACGAATTTCGGCGACTTTTCCCTCTTTGATGAGGCCTTCTGCACGCTCAAGCGCTTTCTGCTGGTCGTACTTTTTGGGCAAGTTTATCATTTTGACGAGATCCTGCGGCAGCTCGCTCGCCAATATATCCGTTGTGGCGTTGAGCCCACGGGTGGTTGAGCTGTACAGGCGAGCAGCGCAGATGATGAGAGGGGGGACCTCAATGACCGTCGCGGGAATGTTTATCTCCTGACCCGAGGTCAGGCTACCCTTGCGGTCGTCTATCATGAAGACTTGGGTCATCCCGGCCTTGTACCCGACGAACCCCTGGAGGCGCAAGGTGGGCTCCGCTGGCCAAGCCCGCACGTGGGCGACTGGGCGCGGGGCTCGCACCCTAGGCATGTAGGCGAGCGAACCACGCTTCGGGCGGTGTTTTCGCTTTCCCATCCTATCCCCCTGTGAACGCGTTCAGCAGCGCGAGCGTGGCCACGAGCGCTTCCTCCGTTCGAACGGTGGCGGTCCCCTGATTCGGGATCGTATTTATGATGACGTCGAAGAGTTTGCCCGCATCGACGCCCTGGCGCTCGCAGATTTCGAAGAGGCCCGCATAAGGGCCCCCGAATGCCACCGTCACGCTGCGAGGGCTGCTACTCCTTATCGCATGCACGGCTTCATTTAAATTTTTGCCGTACCGCGACGTTCCTATTAAATAATCTGCTTTCAGAACTTTTAAGGCCTCTGAGAGGGTTTTCTCCCGCAGGACTTCGTAGCCCCAGTAATCACCGACTTTGCTCCGGGGCACCCGCTCAATTGCGCGTTTGCCCTCACCCAAAGCCTTACCAAGTCTAACCGTTAGTCGCTGACCAACGTTTAGTTTTTCGTTTGCAAAGCCACGCTCACGAATTCCGAGTTCAAGAAGGCTGCCCCGTTTGTCTGCATCTATAACGACGGCCTCACGATAATCACCAAGGGCGATCTTCTCATCCGCGAGCGGGTGGTGGGGCGTGCGCAACGGTGGAAGTAAACCCGCGTAGCGGAGCTCTCGCGTGCGAGGAAAGAGGAGCTTGCGCAGGTATTGCGGTGTTTCAATATAATTTAAAAGTGTAGAGATAAGCCCGGCCTCGGAGGCTTGATTTTTCAGGTGAGGGTCATCATCGTTATAAATACAGATCTTACCAACACGAAAGATCGCCAGCGCACGCCCGATCGAACCGATCTTGAGAGTTTTCTGTCGAAGGTCAGGCGAATCCGCAACGAGCGAGGAAGGCAGCAGCACAAAAAACGACGGGTGAATTTCAGACATCATCGCTTAACCCTTTGTGACTCCCACAGGTTTCAAGCGTGCGACCATGCGAGCGATGCCGGCATCGTGGCTGACCTTAACAACGCGGTCTACATCCTTGTATGCCATGGGCGCCTCCTCAGCGACGACAGATATCTTAGCAGAGTGCACGATGATCCCCTTGCTCTCGAGTTCGCGCTTGACCTCTTCTCCCCAGAACCGCTTGAGTGCTGCAGTCCGGCTCATGTGGCGACCTGATCCGTGGGCTGTTGAAGCGAAGGTTTCCTGCATCCCTTGTTTCGTACCGACGAGCACGTATGAGGCGGTGCCCATAGTTCCGGGGATTAGCACGGGTTGCCCGACATCGCGATAAATTGCGGGCACATCCGGATGTCCGGGCCCGAAAGCCCTCGTTGCCCCCTTGCGGTGAACGTAAACTTTTCGTCGCCCGCCATCAACTTCATGCTCTTCGAGTTTTGCGATATTGTGCGCGACGTCGTAGATGATGTCCAGACCCAGGCTCTCCGCATCCTTTCCGAAAATTTGCTCGTAGGACTCCCGAACCCAGTGAACGATCATCTGGCGGTTTGTCCATGCATAATTAGCTGCGCAGGCCATCGCCGAAAAGTAGGCTTGCCCTTCGGGCGAAGTCACGGGCACGTTCACGAGTTCTCGATCGGGCAGCACGAGTTTATATTGATGAACTGCTCGCTCCATCATGCGCAGGTAGTCGGAGCACACCTGGTGCCCCATCCCCCGGGAGCCCGTGTGGATCATGACTGTAGTTTGTCCCTCGTGGGTCAGGCCGAACTTCCGCGCAACCTCGGGGTCGAAAATTTTGTCGACGACTTGGATTTCGAGGAAGTGATTGCCGCTGCCTAGACTGCCGAGCTGGGGCAAACCGCGTTCCTTCGCGCGATAGCTAACTTGCCCAGCTTCCGCACCCGCCATGCAGCCTCCCTCCTCAAGTCGCTCGAGGTCCTTTTGCCAGCCGAAACCCTGCTCGACACCCCAACGGGCTCCGTTCTCAAGGACCTCATTGAGCTGCGCATGGGTCAGCCTCATTTTACCCCTGCTGCCCAACCCCGAGGGAATATTCTGGAAGAGAGCACCTACGAGCTCGCGGAGCTTGGGTTCCACGTCCTTTTTATCGAGATTCGTGCGCAACAAACGGACGCCGCAGTTGATGTCGTAGCCCACGCCCCCTGGGCTGATGACTCCAGTTTCGGCATCGGTGGCTGCAACTCCGCCGATTGGAAATCCGTAACCCTGGTGCCCATCAGGTAGCGTGATTGAATATTTGTAGATGCCCTGAAGGAAAGACACGTTGACGGACTGCTCGAGCGTCATGTCTTTTCTCATCTCGTTGAGTAACTCCGCATCCGCATAGATTCGCACTGGCACACGCATGCCGCGCTTGTAGTCCTGGGGGATCTCCCACCGAACCTCGTCGATCCGCTTTATCGCCCCCTTCCAAGGGCCTGCTGCTCGCCTTTCTCCTTCTTCCATTTTACCTAGATAACAGTCGCCGAGGTTTTAAATTAACTTTTGGCTGGAAATAGCTCTCAGATATCCACCACTGCCTGTACCGAGCACTTGCCTAGTGCACGCTTGATCTCCATCATGTGGTATGTCATCGCTTTAACGGCAGTTCGTTCTGGATGTTTCGCTGGGTTGAACCGTTCCCCCCAAGCTTGAGCCTTGAGTTTCAAACCCCTTGGGAGCTTTGAGATATCAACCTTGAACCTAGACATGACCAATCCTCGGGTGTCATGAAAATAGATGAGTTTGTCGAGCCAGTCGTAGAGCAACGCCCCCTCGTCCTCAGCTTCCAGTTCGATCGCAACCTCTTTTCGCGGCTCCACTTTGCCCGTATCGACCATCACCTCGAACAGCGCGAGCGCGGCGTTCTCGAATGCTTCGGCTAGGTTGCGACCGTAGGCGCGAAAGCCCACGTCTGAAGGATGCTCGACCCACTCGAAGCGTTTCATCCCATCACCTGGCGCCGGGGAAGGGATTCGAACCCTTGAGGCCCAAAGGGCCACCGGATCTCAAATCCGGCGCCTTACCTGGCTTGGCTACCCCGGCACCAAATATCCCTCGCTTTCAAGTTATATCCGCTTTCGCTCCTGTGCCACAACTGGGGAGTTGTATTCTTAAAGACAAAACACTGATTGCACCTTAACAACTTTAGTTATACAACCGGGGAGTTGTATCCTAACGATTACATTTGGTGAAGCGTGATAGTAACCCTGAGAATGAATTCAGCTCCTGCCGCAATGTCCTAAGCATGCGGCGGCGATCCGTTTCCCAGGTCAGCTTGAGTAGGCGATCGAGATTTTTGTTACAAGGATGAGTTTCCTTTGGATTCAACCACTTGCTCACGGCCTGCTGAGTTACACCGATCCTTGCAGCAACCTCGCCTTGGGTCATCCCATCGTCGAGAACCAACCGAAGCAGTCTGACGCGTGCACGCCTGCTCACAAATTCCGCCAAGCCGTCAAAGCGTTGTTTCACAACCCCGACTAAGCTTTGCGCGAAGGTTGTTTATAAGGGAACAAAAACAGGTGCCCGGTTTAACAACGGGGGAGTTGTACAACTGGGGGGTTGTATTCCAAAGCGTGAAACTCGAGCCAATTTTGATAACTTCAAGTTATACAACGGGGGAGTTGTACGTTATATTCTAAATGAGCATCGAATTAACATTCTCAATAACTTCGGGTTATACAACTGGGGGGTTGTATCCGGTTTTTAAGTTGAGCCGTCCATGTGAGGAAAGCTATGTCTTGAGCTCGATCTCGATCGTGACCTCTTCGGGCACCTGAATGCGCATAATCTGCCGCATCGCCCGCTCGTCGGCCTGCATGTCGATCAAGCGCTTGTGTATGCGCAGCTCCCACTTGTCCCACGTCGCCGTTCCCTCACCACAAGGCGATTTTCTCGTGGGCACCACTATGTGGCGCGTGGGGAGTGGGATGGGTCCCGAGAGCTTGATGCCGACCCGCTCCGCTATGCCGACGAGCTGCTGGCAGACCTCGTCGAGCTTCTTCGGGTCGGTGCTGGAGAGCCTTATGCGCGCCTTCTGCAATGGTACCCCCTCTACCCTACCTAAAGGGGAGGGGATGATAAAAGACTTGGTACTATTTCGCGCGTGTCAGGTCGATGCAGACCCCAGCAGCAATGGTCATGCCCATGTCGCGCACGGCGAAGCGGCTCAACTGCGGGAGATCAGCCGCTCTCTCAATCACCATGGGCCTAGTGGGCGTCACCTTGATAGTCGCCATGTCCCCCTTCTTTATGAACTCCGGGTTCTTTTGGATCACTTCGCCGGTCTTCGGGTCGAGCTTCTGGGAGATCTCAGAAATGGTGCAAGCCACTTGCGCCGTGTGGGCGTGGAAAACTGGGGTGTAACCCGCAGCTACTGCCGTCGGGTGCTGCAGGACGGCGATTCGCGCGGTGAACTCCTTGACCACGGTGGGCGGCGCCTTCGGGTGTCCCGCGACATCACCTCGCCTTATGGCAGTCCTATCTATACCTCGAACGTTGAAGCCCACGTTGTCTCCAGGCTCGGCCTGTGGAATCGTTTCGTGGTGCATCTCGATAGACTTGACCTCGCCGCTCACCCCGGCCGGCTCGAAGACGATGGTCTCACCGGCCTTGAGCACGCCTGTCTCTATCCTTCCCACAGGCACGGTTCCCACGCCGGTGATCGAATACACATCCTGCACGGGCAGTCGGAGTGGCTTGTCGATCGGCTTCTTGGGCACGATGAAGGTATCCAACGATGGATAGAAGACCGGCCCGGTGTACCACTTCATCTTTGCGCTGGGCTTGACCACGTTTTCCCCGTAGAACGCCGCGGTTGGGACAAACGTGAATTTTTCCGGGCTCTTGTAGCCGACCGCCTTCAGCAGGTCAATAATTTCGTCCTTGAGCTTGTTGAACACGTCTTCCTTGTAGCCAACGAGGTCCATCTTGTTAATAACGACCACGAGCTGCCCCACCCCTAGGGTGAAGGCAAGCGCCGCGTGCTCCCGGGTCTGGGGCATGATTCCGTCATCCGCCGCGACCACGAACACCGCAGCGTCAGCCTGACTAGCCCCCGTGATCATGTTCTTCACGAAGTCCCGGTGTCCGGGGGCGTCGATGACTGTGAAGTAGTACTTATCAGTTTCAAATCTCTTGTGTGCGAGATCGATGGTAAGTCCCCGCTCGCGCTCCTCCTTGAGAGCGTCCATGATCCAAGCGAACTTGAAGGTCTTACCCTTGTCTCCCATCGCCTCGAATTTCTTTATTTCCTCCTCCTTCACCAAACCCTTATCGTAGAACATCCTACCTACTAACGTGGACTTGCCATGGTCCACGTGCCCGATTGTTATGAGGTTTAAGTGCGGTTTCGCCATTCGTACCTCCTCCTTTTTGCTAATTCCATTTTACATGTGCATTTAAAAAGGCTTGCGCTACCTTGCCCCCTTCGCTATCCGCTCGGTTTCTTCCTTGCGGGCCACTGCGAAGCTCTTCATATCGTTGTTGGCGGCCATGATCAGCTCCTCTGCCAGACACTCCCCGATTCGCTTCCTGTTCGAGAAGGCGGCAGCGAAGGCGCCAGCCGCGAGGTTTTTGAGCGCGGTGTCGAGCCTACGCTGAGGGGCGGCATCGACGGCGATGTAGTAAGTTATCCCCCCGTAGCTTATCCGGGTTGTTTCCTCGCGGGGGGCTGAATTCTGTATGGCATCTACTAAAACTTGAACTGGATTTTTCTTTGCTCGCTCCTCGACAATCTCAAATGATTTGCGCACGATGTTATACGCCTTGTATTTTTTGCCACAGGCCTTGGCGCCGCGGATTACCCTCCCCCCGAGCTTCCTCACGCCAGGCCCCGAGCGCATGATCTTATTCATCAGCCGCTCGACGACCGGCGCGCCCAATTTTCCAAATTGTTTGTGGGAATGTCTTCCGCCGCCATGCAGAACCATGCTCGGCTCCAGCTGGATGTACTGCTTCAGCCCTGGGTCTTCTATCGTAATATCATCGACTGACCACTTGTCGAAGTACTTGACCGCCACCTAATCACCGCGTGGGTTTCTCCTTGCGTCCCTTCACGAGTTCATTCAGTGAAATATCATTCACTTTGATTACCCTGTACCGAACGCCGGGGATATCACCATACGAACCACCCCTCGAGCCCCCAATCCCCTCGATGATGACCTCGTCGTGCTCGTCGATGAATCCAATTGCACCGTCCCCCGGGGCAAATGCGGTGACCTGGCGACTGTTCTTGATGAGCTGGACGCGAACGCATTTCCGAATCGCGGAGTTCGGTTGTTTGGCCTCGACCCCAACCTTTTCGAGGACTATCCCCCGGCCTTGTGGAGATCCTTCGAGGGGATCAGCTTTTTCGTCCAGCTTGAGCATCCGCCGCTTGTACCCAGCGCTCTTCCATCGGAACCGCTGTCGTCTGGAACCCAGCCTCCGAGCCGCAAATTCCCCTCTGGAGCCTTTGCTCACGTTACACACCTAAAATAGTATCTCCCCTCAACCTAAAAAATCATACAAGTGTAATGTCTTGAATCCCGTGGTGGCGGAGAACGAGTTTCTTTGCGCATCGGATTTTCTTACCTTCCCGACCGACGGCTATCCCCCGGTCTTGTTCCTCGACATCTATGAACGCGATTTTCTTGCCCTCACGCTCCACAATGTTGACCCTCCTAACCCTCGCGGGCGCCAGGGCATTTTTCACGAATTCTACCGGATCCGCGGAGTGTTCAACGACTTCAACGCTTTTCCCGATCACTCGCTTTGCCTTCTGAATCTTATTTCCCCCCTTCCCTATGGCGAGGCCGATATCCCCTGCCCTTACGACGAAAGTGAGCTTGGCCTCGTTCTCGTGGATTATACAATCGTGAACCTTTGCCCCTGTCAGACCCTCGAAAAGGGCGATGTAGCGCATTTCGTCGGCCCCGAGTTTGATGCTCATCTCGTTCCCCCAAAGCTCAGTATATTTGAGTTCCCAGGCTCAAGAACCGCGAGCACGTTTATCAAAAACGGTTTACCGCAGGCGACTCCTAGCTCCGCGCTATCCCTCCTTAAAATGTGAACTGGGATGTTAGCCAACCCACCGTAACGTTTGATATCCGCTAAAACTCCTGACGGGCAGTTCGATGCAACGATCACCAATTTTGCATGCCCGAGTTTAATCGCTTTAAGTGACTTATCCCTACCTAAAATGACCTTACCGGTATCGACCGCTTGACGTATTTCCTTATTTATGTCCACCTTCACCTTCCCTCCGCATCGTTAGCTCCACTGAACCTGTGCCCAGCGGAATCGGCTGTCCCGCGATGATGTTTTCGATTATGCCATCGAGTTTGTCGCTTTCACCATGGATACACGCATCCAAAAGGTGCTTGGTCGTGATCTCAAACGAGGCCCGCGCGAGCACGCTGGCCTTTTCACCGCTAACTCCATGCCTACCCACCTGTTTCACCGTGCCCAATGTAGTCATCATGTCCGCGACTAACATGATGTGCCTTATGTCAACATCGAGTCCTTGCTCCTCAAGCGTTTTCACAGCTTCGTTGATTATCGCGTTGCGTGCCGCTTCCACGCCCAGAACATCCTCGATCTCGTGGATATTGTTGGTCACGGTCCTCGTCTGGTCTACTTCAGGCATCGTCAAGATTTCAGAGAAGTTGGAGCCCTCAGTATAAACAACATATTCATTGCCTTCCATCTTCACGACCACCCGACTGATCCCCTTAACGCCGTGGAGAGGTAGTGCTCTCACCTTGGTAGCGAGCCTGCGCAACTCGGACAAGCTCTGGGTCGTCGGCTTTATACGCAATTTATACCCATCGATTATCGCATCCACTTTCAGCGCTCCCTTGATCGCGGAAGCCACCTTTGAGGGGGTTAGTTCTCTTCGTTGCATACGGGAGCGGTCGAGGGTTAAGACTAATACCATGTTGATGAGGTCCGTTTCGGTTTGTAGGACGACATCCTCAATCGTGGTCAGCTCGATCTTATGGGCGAACGTGCGTGCCTTCTCCTTGCTTCGAGCGTACTTCTCCTTCAAGAAAATCGTCGTTAGGGCGGCAGAGGGGACCCGCCTCGCATCGATGATTTCAATCAATCTGGGGAGCCCCAGGGTCACGTTCAGTTCAGCTACACCCGCGTAGTGGAAAGTTCGCAACGTCATCTGGGTGCCTGGCTCGCCGATCGATTGCGCGGCCACCGTGCCGACGGCCTCCCCAGGCTCGACAATCGCATTTAGATATGTCTGCTTGACGCTTTCGATTATCTTGCTGAGTTCTTCGCGCGTTATAGCCCTCTCCTTGCTAACGCGTAGCAAGCTTCCCTCTAACTCCTTTACCACCGATTCGGGGACAATTTCCTCCAGCTTGCGGACTTCGGCCTTTATCGTGTCAGGAGAGACGCCCGCCATGCACTATCCTCCCATAACTCGCTCGATTATTTTTTCAACGTTAACGGCTTTTCCGTTGTCGCTGTGCGCAGGGTCAACGCCGTCCTCGCCGTACACAAACTGCACCACAGCACCGCGATCGTCACGTACGGTCCCATCGTACTCGACACGAAGGTCTTGAAGGGCGTTGATCAAGCGGCGCTGCATGTAGCCGCTCTGCGCCGTTCGAACTGCGGTGTCGACCAAGCCCTCCCTTCCACCCATGGCGTGGAAGAAGAACTCGAGTGGTCGGAGGCCGCCCTTATAGCTGGAACTTACGAATCCGCGGGCTTCAGCACCGAGGTCCCCCGGCTTGAAATGGGGCAGGGTGCGCCCCCTGTAGCCTCGGCTCAGGCGTTCCCCTCGGACGGATTGCTGTCCCACGCAAGCAGCCATCTGCGTGAGGTTGAGCATGCTGCCTCGCGCACCGGTCCTAGCCATGATAACAGCCTTATTGTCAAGGCCCAGATATTTTTCGGCGATCTCCCCCGCTCGGTCCCTGCTCTCCGCAAGCACTTCCATTATGCGCATCTCGAGCGTTTCCCGGAGGGATCGCCCGGGCAACGGCTCGAGTTCTCCAGCATCATAAATCTTGATTAGCTTATTCACTTTTTCTCGCACATCATCGAGCACCTCGCTTATCCGCTCCTTCGCCTCTGGAGGGATATCTTCGTCGTCGATGCTCGTCGTGAATCCAAGCATGGCGGCGGCAGCTATCGAGAGCTTTGTGGCGTGATCCAAAAATTCACGAGCAGCGGTCGTGCCGTAATCTTTGACAATTCTGTCCAAAACTTCGCATCGGTCGAGCGCCTTGTGGCTCCGCGCGTCCATAACCCCCTGCAGTAACTGCCCATCCCGTATGACTACGTACGCGTCGATCTCGCACTCCTCTTTCTTGCAGCGAGCGCAGTTCTCACATATCTTGGCCTTGAACGTCAAATTCAGCCCCTTGGGGAGGAGCATGCTGAAGATCTGCTTGCCGGTCCAATAATCGGTGCCATTTTCCCTGACAGCTGGCTTGGGCAAGTCGGTGAACATCCCCACAGCCGCCAAGAGCTGTTGACTCTGTTCCCCCGTCAGCAGAGTACCTTTGCGCGTGAGCAAATATGCACCCGTTATATGGTCCTGGATGCCTCCTATGATCGGCCCTCCGAATCGTGGCGAGAGGATCTGCTCCTGAACCTTCATCAGGATGCGGGCTTCGGCTTGGGCCTCCTCGCGCTGGGGGGCGTGCACGTTCATTTCATCGCCATCAAAGTCGGCATTGTACGGTGGGCAGACGCTCAGGTTGAGCCTGAACGTGCGTCCGGGGAGGACCCTAACCTCGTGGGCCATTATCGACATGCGGTGGAGGGAGGGTTGGCGGTTAAAGATCACGACATCACCATCCATCAGGTGCCGCTCGACGATGAATCCCGGCTCGATGGTTTTCGCCAGTTCCTCGCGGTCGGCATATCGCAGGTCGTAGCGCTTGCCATCGGGACTTATCATGCAGTTCGCGCCTGGGTAGATGTCGGGCCCTCGGCGGATGAGGTTGCGGAGCCCCTCGATGTCATGTTCGGTCGCGCGAACTGGCACGCTCAGGACCCTCGCGATGTATTCGGGCACGCCTATCTCGTTGATGCTGATGTTCGGGTCCGGGGAGATGACCGTGCGTGCGGAGAAGTCGACACGCTTGCCCGATAGGTTTCCCCGAAAGCGCCCTTCTTTTCCGCGCAGGCGCTGGGAGAGTGTACGCAGGACGCGACCTGACCTGTGCCGGGCCGGAGGAATACCGGAAACTCCGTTGTCAAAGTAGGTCGTGACGTGATATTGCAATAGCTCCCAAAGGTCCTCGACGATCAGGTGGGGGGCACCGGCTTCGATGTTTTCACTCAAGCGTTGGTTGATCCGTATGATGTCCACTAGCTTGTGGGTGAGATCGTCTTCAGATCGTACCCCGGACTCAAGGGTTATGCTCGGTCTGACGGTCACGGGGGAAACGGGCAAAGCCGTTAGAATCATCCACTCCGGCCTAGCGACTTTTGGGTCTATCCCCAAGAGCGTTACGTCCTCATTTGTTATGCGCTCGAGCCTCTCACGCACATCGCTGGGTGTTAGACGATTTTTGCCTTCGACAAATGCGGTGGGTTTTTCAAACTTTAGCGTGGCTTGCTTTTCGCCGCAGTGGGGACACTTCTCCGTGCTGGATGCACTCTTGACGATTTCGGTTGTCAGCTCCCACCATTTCTGTCCTGCTTCCTTCATCTCCTCGATCCGCTTGTGATATTCCCCAAGTTTTGACTCTGCCAACAGGACTCTGCCACATTTTCTACAAGTCGCGCGGAGGCAGTTGTAGGTGGTGTCGATGTAGCCTACATGAGCGACGGGACGCGCCAGCTCGACATGCCCGAAGTGGCCTGGGCAATCGCCCGCCCGCGCGCCACATGTTCGACACCTCAGACCCGGGTCGACCACACCGAGTCGGGAGTCCATGAGCCCCCTCTCTATCGGGTAGCCATCCTCATCGTAAGTGTCGGCGGTGACTATCTTTGATACTGATATTTTGCGTATCTCGTCGGGCGACATCAGGCCAAAGTCCACATGGTCGATTAGTTTGGGGATGCGCATCATAATCATCACCTAGGCCCTATCCTTCAGCCGCAAGTGGGGCGACATGCACATCGACCTAAGCTCGTCCATGAGTAGCTTGAACGCATAGGACATCTCCACCCCGTAAATCTCTGAATCCTCATCGCAAACTGGGCAGTAAGTATGATCTCGCCGCCTGTCGTAAACCGCAAAGCTGCCGCACTTGCCGCAGATTAGGCTGGTGTACCTATCCGAGGCGTCTAGGAGGCGCTCCTTCAGCAACATCGCCGCGCCATGGCCGACCAAGCAGTCACGTTCCATCTCACCAAAGCGCAGACCGCCCTCGCGCGCCCTACCCTCGGTCGGTTGATGGGTCAGTACCTGTACTGGCCCTCGAGAGCGAGCATGAATCTTGTCCGCCACCATGTGGTGTAGCTTTTGATAATAGCAGACGCCAACGAAGATGTCCGTGGGGATCATCTCGCCCGTGATTCCATTATACATTACCTCCTTGCCCGTATGTTTGAACCCGTAAGCGTGCAACATCGCGCGCAGCTGTTTTTCTGGCGTTCCCTTAAATGGGGTGCCATCGACTCGCTGCCCCGCCATCGCCCCAACCTTGCCGGCAATCATCTCCAGCAACTGTCCAACTGACATGCGTGAGGGGATGGCGTGTGGGTTGATCAGGACATCAGGGACTATTCCCTTCTCGGTGAACGGCATGTCCGCGCTATCGAGGATGAGCCCAATGACGCCCTTCTGACCGTGCCTAGACGCAAGCTTGTCCCCGATTTCAGGTATGCGTAAATCCCTGACCCGAACTCGAGCGAGCTTGTTTCCCTCCAATGTCGTACTCAGGAGGACCATGTCGACAATTCCTTCCTCGCTTGGTCTGACCCTCATCGAACTTTCCCGACGTCCATGCTCGACCGCGATGCCAAACTCATCTATCTCCTCCAAGAATCTCGGTGGGCTGGTTCGCCCGATCAGGACATCCTCGCCCCGGACTTCAGATTCAACCTCAGTTATCCCATCGCCCCCGAGGTTCCGATAGAGGCTCGCGTCAGCGTATCCCCGAATCTCCTCGCTCGGAATCTCGAACTTGTCCTCTTGCCCTCCAGGGTATCGACCCTCCTCAGCCTCATAGATCCTGTAGAACGTCGTTCGTCCCAAGCCGCGGTCAATGGAATCTTTGTTGACGATGAGGGCATCTTCCATGTTGTAGCCGCCGTAAGTTGCGATCGCTACTACAACATTTTGCCCTGCGGCCCTGCGGTCAAAGCCTACCGCGTCCATCACCTTGGTCTGAATGAGTGAGACCTGCGGGTAGTGCAAAAAGTGACCCCGCGTATCCACTCGGTTGTGGATATTGACTACTCCGACCCCGAGCGCTTGTTTGGCCATGTTTGCGCCGTAGGTGTTTCGTGGGGATTGATTGTGTTCGGCGTAGGGAATGAGGGCGGCACTAATCCCCAAGATCGCTAGCTGATGAAGCTCCAAGTGAGTGTGTTCGGGCGTCAGCGCCTCTAGTGAGACAGCGACGTAAGAGTTTTCCTCCTCCTCAGCATCCAAATACTCAATTACACCCTCGTGAATTAGGTCACGCCAAGTGAGCTCACCACTCTTAACTTTTTCGATGTGTTCATCTGTCAGGAGGGATTTCCCCCCCTCGACGACGATTAGTGGTCTGCGCACTCGTCCGGCGTCCGTATTCACCCATATCTCGTTTGTGTCCTCCCTGTATGCTATGTTGATTTGCTCGTCGATGCTCCCCTTACGACGGTGCCGCCTGAGTTCCTCCGCGAGCTTTTTTCCGTCTTCGACTGTGCCGATCAACCGCCCGTTGACGTAAGAGGTGCCCTTGCCCTTGCGCTCGCTGCCCTTCTGAATCTTCATGACGCCGAGCTTGTACAGGAGCCGTTCGACCTTTCCCTCTTCGGTCCCAGTTGAGATTTCAGCGGTCAGCGCGAGATTTTTCACCAGTCCGCAGTTTGGTCCCTCTGGGGTCTCACACGGGCATATCTTTCCCCAGTGCGTCGGATGGAGGTCACGTGCCTCGAAGTGGGGTTGGCTTCTGCTGAGGGGGGAAACGACGCGGCGCAGGTGTGAGATGGCAGAAATGTAGTTCGTCCGGTCCAGGAGTTGGCTCACCCCGGTTCGCCCGCCAGGCCAGTTGCCGGTGGCCAAGGCGTGTCGGACCCGCTCGGTCAGCACGTCCGCGCGCGCGGCGGTCTTGAGGTTGAGGTCCCTGCTTCTCGCATTTGCCCGCTCGAGCTGATACTTGATGTCCCGGGTGAGGTTGAGAAAGGCCAACCTGAACACGTTCTCGAGCAAATCGCCTGCGAGTTTCAGACGCTTGTTCGCGTAGTTGTCCTTGTCATCCACACTCCTCCGCCCAAGCGCTAGTTCTATCACCTGCTCAGCCATTCTGCCCAGGTAGTACACCTTTCCGATGCGGTCAGTCGGACGGGAGCCTATGTGCGGCAAAAGGTATCGGTCTAGCACCTCCTGGGCCCGCTGTAACCGGTATTCCTTGGTCTGCCCGATTGCCACCCGTTTTCCTATCAGGTCTAGAGCATCCTCGCGCGTTTTTACATCGACAGCTTCCTGGAGGTTCTCGAATAGTTCCCGGTTGAGTTCGGGGTCGTCGGAAACTGCCTCAACGATTTCGCGGTCACTCTCGAGTCCTAACCCACGCATAAGGACCACGAGCGGTACTTGCCCTGGAACAGCCGGGAACGAAACGCGCAGCAGGCCGTCGCGCTTTCGCTCGACCACGACGAGAGCCCGAAAACCGCGCTGAGTTGAGAACACCTTTGCAACCTCAGTGCCCATGCGTTCGTCGCGTTCGACCAAGATTGAGTTCGACGCAAGGTCCTCTTGGGTCACGATTACGCGCTCCGAGCCGTTGATGATGAAGTAGCCTCCGGGGTCAAGTGGGTCCTCGCCAGCGGCTACTAATTCATCCTCGCTCTTCTCGCTCAGGTTGCAGAGATCCGACTTGAGCATCACTGGCAACTCACCAATATAGACCGTATCCGGCTGCCCTTCCTTACCCCGCCTGACGAGGCTCATCTCTAGGTGAATCGGCGCGGTGTAGCTGAAGTTGCGCAACCTCGCCTCGTTTGGGGTTATTTCAGGGCGGGAACCATCGGCTTCCCTGACTGAGGACTTACCCAGCTTCACTTGGCCGAACTTGACGTAGACACCTTCTATGTCGAGATTTATACCGCTTATTTCATCGATCACCCGCTGGATTCCGTGGTCGATGAAGTCGTTGTAGGAGTCCAAGTGTTGCCTCACGAGCCCCTTTTCCCTGAAGAAAGCCTCGACCAACGGCCAAGTGTCCTGCATGCGCGTCACCTACTCCTCGATTACAAATCTGTACGCGATGGCCCTCCCAGCGGTGGGACTATCGCGAGTGATCTGGAGGATGTCGCCAGGCTTTGCGCCGATGACCTTGACGACGGGATCGGAGCTCCTGATGAGGGGGAGCTGGTGAGGTGAAATTTTGTAGCGTTCAAGAACCTCTCGCGCCTTCTCCTTCGATAAGATTTCATGTTTTGGCACAAGCACGTGCTGCCCGATATCAAACTCGGCTGGCATACCTTCCCCCGCGCGCCGCCTCTCAACGGGCCCGGAGGGATTCGAACCCTCGACACCCGGCTTAAAAGGCCGGTGCGCTAGCCAGACTGCGCTACGGGCCCATAGAAAGCGGCTATTAACTCTCCTTTTTATGCTTTTCGCTATTTAAAATCATCGGAAGCGCATTTAAGGCTTGCGCGAAAGGGGTTCTGTTAACTTAATAGACTTAATCTAAATCGGTGTGTGTAAAAATGGCTTGTAGAGTTAAAATCTAACCCCCAAACCCAAACGATCTCAAGGCGGCGCGCGAGACGGGCTATGAAATCGTTGATGAATCTGAGTCGAGCCGTGTCGTGCTGTTAAAAAATAAGAGGGGGGCGCTAGCCCGGTATCGGGGCCAGCGCTTCTACAGACCACGCGCACTCATATTGGCTGCGTCTATTGAAAGATTCTCTCCCAATGAATCCTCTTGCATCTGGAGATAGTATAGAATGCCAAGTGGGCTAAGTGGGGCACCGATGTCAACGTCGAAAACCTGGTGCTCTCCCTCGGTCACCACGACTTCTGTCGCGAAGGGGATCTCAACAGTTTGGTTGAGGGTAGCTGACCCGCTGTAGCTTCCGGCTGGTGCTGTGACAGTGTTTTCGGGGGCGCCGGGAACATTTGTGAAATTAAACGTGACTTCGGTCCACGACACGTCGAGATTCATCGTGCCTATGTGCAATGACACCTTGTCGTATGTTCCAGAGGAGATGGGCGCGGAAAAATCGTTGCTTTCGGTCATATCGGTTATGGTCTGGCCCTCAACTATCGTTATCCACTCGTCGGCGGTCTTGTTATGCAGCTTCACCGCGACGTCTGTGACCGAAAATAAGTTCACAGTAAACATTCCCGATACGTCAAAGCTGGCACCGGCGGGCAGGTAGGGTGTAATGCGATTTTCGTAGTCTGATAGGTTTATGATTTCAGCATCGTGCAGCCTCACCGTTGCCGTTGCGTTCATGGCAAGTCCACCGCGTTTCAACAGCACAACCGCGGACGCCCCAGCCGCCACTATGACAAACACAAGAGCTATTGCCAGCTGCGCGGTCAAAATTCCGCTTTGGCTTAACTTTCTCACTTTTTCACCCAATCTTTTCTTGCATTCATTATGATCGGGGGCTCTTTCGGATTTTCGGGGAGGAGGGTTGTTCCGCCTATTATCGAAACAATAATAAGTCACCTATACCCCCGATGGCGAACCTATTTACTTACATTCTCAGGGACATGCGAAAGGAGTTAGCGGAACTTGGCGAATAAAAACTTTTAACAGTTAAAGACTGAGTAGCTCTCGGGCCCTGGTGGTGTAGACCGGACTAACATGTAGGCCTGTCGAGCCTACGCCTCGGGTTCAAATCCCGGCCAAGGGGCTAAATGCCCCGCCGATGGGCGCCATCTTTGAACCCGAGCTTTAGTTACTTTAGCGGCCGTATTCTGCTTTAAAGGAGGGGATATGCTGAGAACGGATTAACAAGTTTCCATTCGGTCAGCTCAGCCAGCCCCTTCCAGTATCCCTAGGATGGATTTATGCAAAACAATCTCACCCAGCGGGATTATCTACCTGCTTCACATGTTGGAGATGTTGGAGGAGGACCATCTGGTGCTGGAGGAGGGCTCTCTTGTACTTCGCCACTAATCCTTTTCGGGTGCATGTGAGGCGCCTTATTTCGGCGTCGAACTTTTGGGCGAACACAGCCGTTACTGTCACAGGCGCTGCGGGGGCTCCCACGAGCAAGGGGGATCCCAGGAAAGAGTAGGTCCAAATCGGCGGAGCTCCTGGGAAAAAATTAACATTTACTATCACGATTGCGAGAAAGAAAATTGAAATGCCGAAGACCCATGTCGCAAACCCAAACTTCAGCATGTTTTTTGTGAACGACCATCTTTTTTCCTTCAAGCGATGAAGCTTACGCTCGGTGATTCTGAGGTAATGCTCCACATCCTCCAATTTCCTGAACGGTTCCTGAGGCTTGAACACGATATTCGCCTTTTTCAAATCCGGATGGTTCTCGCAAGTTTATGACTCCTATCCGGTTCTACAACTCAAACTTCTACTAGGCGTCCTTTTCAGGGACCTCGGGAAATGGAATTGTTTCGCCCATTATCGAAACTATAATAACCAAATAGTGTAGGCCCAGCTGTTGGACTAAACTTTTCAAACTTGCGATAGGGCGTGAAAAAAGTCGGGCAGGTAAAACCGAGTACCCATAAACCCCCACCACTAGGGCTCGAATAAAAACTGAGGCACGCAAATAATAAGTTTTATTCAAGTGGGCTGGCGACGTCCTAGAGTTTCCGTGCCCTCTCGGAACACAGTACAGTCTAGATCGCTGGCAGGCTTATCTTCGGCGTTCGGAATGAGTGCCGGAGTTTCCCCGCCGCTATGACCGCCAGCCCGATTAATTGTTGATTTTGGAATTAAAAAAGCTTGTTTTGTGGTCCCGCGGGGGAGATTTGAACTCCCGACATCTCCCGAGCGCCCGTATCCCTTTAAACGGTCCAAGCGCTTGTCGGTAGCCACATGTTGGGTCTACAGCCGACCACTCTAACCAGGCTGAGTTACCGCGGGCCCAGATAAAGTTAGATTTTTTGGTTCTTAAAGTTTCATCCTAAAAATTCGTGCAACCTTCTAATAGCGTTTAGCCTCTCCTCTTGCCCGACCCTTGCTTCTTGGATCGCGCTTTCGAGAATTTCGATCGTCTTCTGATAAGTTCTCTTGTCCACCGGATAGGGAACACCGTCCTTCCCCCCATGTGCGAAACTGTACTTGGCGGGGTCTCGCCAGGAGGGTGATTTTCCGTAGATGAGGTCCGAGACCAGCGCGAGCGCCCTCACGGCTTTTGGGCCGATCCCCCGTATTGCCACTAGCTCTTCGTAGTTCGAGGGCTGAAGTTCGTAGGCCTTGCGCAGCGCCGCCATCGTTCGCTCGGTGAGGTCCGAGATCGTGTGCCGTGTAGGCATTATCAGGGTGAGCACTTGCGGGGAGCGCGCTAGGTAATCGTCGAGCGTCCGCTGCTCAGCTTCTCGAACGTAGCCCCCCAACCGCCTCGGGTCGTCGCGCACGAGGTCAAGGCTCGTCTTTCGTGTTTCCTCACTATCGCGCGCAGTCATGTCGAGGACCACCTTTTCTCTCCGATCACCCGCGATGCCCGTGTGAGGCTCCTCGACGAAACTGTGAATGTTCTCGGAGAGCCAGTGATAGCGTCTTGCCAATCGCTCGTGCATGCCCTGCTGTACAACCGCCCAGTCGCCGTCCTCGCTCAGCACGAAGCAGTGGTGGTAAAGCTGGTAACCGTCCTGCAGGCAGGTGTTGTCGACCTTTGCGGCCATCCGGCTGGCATATTTTAGTTTTTCAATTTTCTGTGAGGGGATGGAGAAAATATCGGCGAGTTTCTCGATCTCAGTAGGGGTACGCCTCGAAATCTTGCCCTTTCCCCCGCAAATCGCTATGCCAAGTTCCTCAGGCTTGATTGCCTCCTTTAGTGCACCCATCGTCACGGTAGTGAGGCCCGAACTATGAAAATCGTACCCTAAAACGCATCCTAATGATTGAAAGAAAAATGGATCTGCTATTCTCTTGAGGAATTCTTCCCTTGAATATTCTTGAACAATCGCGGCCGATATGGCCCTACTTAAACCCACCATTTGTCTGAACAACCAAGGCGGACATCTCCCCCCATGTAGGGGCAACTCCGCAACTCCAATTCGCTTCATCAGAATAATTTCGTTTTCGCTGAAATTAAAGCTTAGAAGAAAAGGCTTTGTAAACCTAATCGTGAGTGGCCTAAGCCAAGAAAGTTGGTGAATGGTTCTAGAAGCGGGTCGACCGCAACTAGTCACTTCGTGGCGTAATAGCCTGCCGCCTTCTCTCGCGCCACGCGCTTCGCATACCCCTTCGCGACGAGCTCCATCAGCGCGTTGTTCACCATCCCCTTCGGGAGGCGAGATGTGCGCATGATATCGTCGGCGGTCCTCAGGGCATCCGGATTTGTGGCGCCGAGCTTCTTAAGCGCGTCGTACGTTTTTTGGCCGGCGGGCGTTAACTCTGCCATTTGGTCACCTCGATTTCCTTTTCCTTCTGCCAGCGGCGAGCTTAAAACCCTTACTCAGAATTTCTAAATTCATGTCCAGGGCCGGAGCTTTAAACGTCATGTAGCTAGAGCTCACGATATCCACGCCAGCGGATACGTACTTCGCGACGTTAGCAGGTTCAATGCCTCCAGAGGCCTCGATCAAAACCCTCTCGCGCAAGCCAGCCCGCTTCAACAGCCCAATCGCTCGCTTGACCCCAGCCGGTGGCACGTTGTCCAGCATCACGATGTCCACGCCCGAGCGAGCCGCCTCGAGCGCATCCTTCGGGCTGCTCACCTCGATTTCAATTTTCTTCGTAAAGCTAGCCCGCCGCGCTCGTTTGACGGCTTCCTTCACCGAGCCCGCGAGCTTGACATGATCGCTCTTGATCAACACGCAATCGTCGAGCCCGAAGCGATGAGGGTCGCCTCCCCCCACTCTAACCGCACGCTTGTCAAAGTAGCTAAAGCGGGGTAATGTCTTGCGCGTCGCTGCAACGACAACTTTTGGGTTAATCTTTCTAGCTAGCTCGAGCATCTCCATCGTTGCCGTAGCCACTCCGCTCATCCGCATGAGTAGGTTGAGAGCTACCCGCTCTGCCGCAAAGATGCTGCGGGCTTGGCCCTCGAGCCGCATCAAAACGTCTCCAGCTTTGATCGGTTTTCCCTCTGCCCTCCCCGCTTTCACATGAACGCCCAACTCATCAAACGCGAAAGCCGCCTCCTCGACGCCAGCTAGGATACCCGATTGCCTGGCGACGATTTCAGCTTTAGCGATAGCTCGCGGGGGCACCAGGGCTTCGCTCGTTATGTCAGCAAAGCCTATGTCCTCCGCCAACATCTCGCGAATTTTCTCCCTCGCGATCGTTCTAATCACCTGTGGCCCTCCCTGAGATTTCGAGCATTCGTTCGGTGGCCGCACGCGCTCGAGCGGCTATCTCAGGTGGCACGCGCACCACATGTTTCATGTCGCGCAGGGCGAGGTAAAGCTTTTCGAGGTTGTGCCTCTTCATTTGTTTACACACGGCAGTTTCTAGAGCGGGAATGAAATCTTTTTCGGGGAACTCTCGCTTCATCCGCTCGACTAATCCAACCTCGGTGGCGATGATAAACCGCTTGGCCGGCGAGGCCTTGGCGCGGAGCAACATCTGGCTCGTGCTGCAGATGTGGGTGGCAAGTTGCTGAACCTCGGGGTCGCACTCGGGGTGCACGAGCACCTCGGCATCTGGGTAACGCTCCTTCAGCAGCATGATGTCGGCAGGGGAAAACATTCGGTGCACGTAGCAGTAGCCACGGTCGGGGAGCGGGATTATCTGCTTGTCGCTGCGCCGCTGCACGAACCAGGCAAGGTTCCGATCAGGACCGAAGAGAATTTCTTTCTCATCCAAAGCGTTGACAATAAGCGGGGCGTTTGCTGAGGTGCAGGTTACGTCGGCCTCGGCCCTTGCTTCGGCCAACGTGTTAACATAAAGCACCACAGCGGCGTCCGGGTGTTTCTGCTTGGCCTCGCGCACGAGCTTCGCGGGAAGCTGGGCAGCCATGGGACACTTTGCTTCGGGATCAGGGATGATCACGGTTTTATCTGGGTTAAGTAGCACTGCGGTCTGGGCCATGAAGTCGACCCCACAGAACACGATGACCTTTTTCTTGACCTTCGCCGAGCACCTCGCGAGGTCGAGCGAGTCCCCTATGTAATCGGCGAGGAGCTGAATCTCCTTCCGTTGGTAGTTGTGGGCTAGGATGACTGCATTTTGCTCATCCCTCAGCTTCATGATGTTTTCTTTCAGTTGTTCGGGCTTCATGGTTAAGCCTCAAAAGTAGGCGATGTTTTTGAGTTATAAATTTATGTTCCTATCCGAATGCTCTCGCTCAAATTTCGAAGCGTTTGGATGGCCGAGAGCGCCGCGAGATAGCTCGTCTTTGGGGCATCTGGGAAGGATATATTTTTCGTTTTGGTGAAGAACTCGCCCGCCTTGCCTCGGACGCGGATTTCGTGCACGTTGCGACGGAGCTTCGGGTCGGCTATGATGCGAACCCTCGTCTTGTCGAGCCCTATGCCCGCCAAGCTCAGGGTTGCGGCCACGTTCACACTCCGGGGAAATGCCTTGACCGCTTTTCGAGCGGGCCCATCGAACACCACGCGGGCCTTTTTCAACCCCCTCAATTTTATGCCGCGTTTTTTGAGGTATGTGCTGTAAGCCAGAGCCGCGGGGGGCTTGCGTGTGGTGAGCGAGACCTCCTCAATTTCCCCAAGCTCGGCCGCCTTTACGCCATCGATACCGAGAATTGCCCCCGAAGGGATGTAAATTTTGTGACCACTTAGCCCGGCGGCGCTCCGCACACTTTTCAACAGACTCTCGTCCGCAAATGCGCCCACGCTCATTACCATGAGGTCTTTACCTGAGCGGAGGACATCGATCGAGTACTGCTCTACCGCCTGCTGGGAGGCTGCCTCGATGACCATGCCCACGGTTTTGTCGTCGTAGATTTCTGTCGCGCTCTTCGCTACTCGCGGTTTTGAGCGAAGCCTTTTTATCAGCGCCTCGGATTTCTCAGGCTTTAGGTCGTAGAGCCAGGCAAGCTCAGCTTTGCCGGCCCGTCCCTTGTCGATGGCTTGAGCTAACACCGAGCCTATCGCGCCGCAGCCGATGAGAGCCACTTTCATTCCCACCACCTACACAATTTCGAAGCGCTGGGGTTAATCCCTTTCCGTTAGTTTTAATACGTTGTTCTAGCGGCTACTTGTGAGGTGGGGGTACAAGGATGATGGAGAAAGTGGCAGGAGCGGTCGAACGAAGGCCTTACCTCGTTCTGCTATGTGTGCTCTTGGTTAGCGGCTTCATGGTGTACGGCATCACGAAGGTCTCGACAACGACCGACTTCGAGGAGTTCCTGCCTCAAGATTACCCATCGGTCAAAGTGATGTCTGAACTCGAGGACAAATTTGGCGGCGGTGGCCTATCGTTTGAAAGTATTTTGCTCAAAGCTGACAACGTGACAAAGGCCTACATCATCAGGGCGATTCTCGAGCTTGAAACTACACTGAGGACGGACCCGGACCTCGAAGGCTATGCCACTCAAGTGGTGGCCTACATCGATTACGTGGTTCCATATGTCGAGAACTATGAGTCCCTGCCCGATCATCAACTTGAGGCGAGCGTTCAGTACGTATTGGCCCAACCTGGAGTAAAGAGCCGGGTTGCAGAGTTTCTGGCGGCAGATCAAAAAGCCACCTTAATTAATGTCTCCCTAAACACGGAGCTTTCCAACCACAGGCTTTCGGAAATGACCGATGTCTTTCATAATCGTGTAGATGAGTTCGACGGAAAACATGGGAATCTGACGACGGGCATAACTGGCGAGCTCACCCAGCAAAAAGACATCCAAGGAATGATGGGCAGGGATACCAGCGTCTTGATCCCGGCGGCCATGATCCTCGTAATTCTGATTCTCTTTCTGGTCTTTCGACGTTTTTCAGACATCTTTATGCCCTTCCTGACGATCGCTGTGGGGTCGATTTGGGTAATCGGAGTGCTCGGGTACCTTGGAATGCAGTTCACGATGATCCACGTTGCGTTGATACCGCTCAACCTTGGCATGGGCATAGCTTATTCAATCTATGTGCTCAATCGGTACTATGAAGAGAGGGGTAGGGGTCTTCGCGTTGAAAGGGCCGTTGTTCGGTCCGTCGAGACAATCGGAGTAGCGGTTTCTCTATCTGCGATTACAACGATGATAGGTTTCGGTTCATTTTTAGTCTCCGATCTGCCGCCTCTCCGAGAATTTGGCGTGTTTGCCGCACTTGGGATCCTCTTCACCTTTATCTTGGCCGTGACGCTTTTGCCAGCCTTGCTCGTCATAAGGGACCGGCGAAAGGTGGGCGAGGTAAAGGCATTGGTGGCTAGACGGGGTAAGAGGGTCGACAAAGCTTTGTCGGCTGCAGCGATAGGGGCTGAGCACCATAGAAGACCGATAATACTTGGCGTTGCTTGTATAACGGCAGTTTGTGTATTCTTGGCGCTTGGGGTATCAACTACAATGTCATTAGAGACTTTCATGCCAGGGGATGTCGAATCTATAGTTACAGCAAATGAAATAGAAGGGTACTTTGGTGGACAATCTTTCATTTTTGTTTTGGCGAAGGGCGACGGTGTCACGAGTCCTCAGGGTCTACAGACCATGCTTGTCTTGGAGAATTCCATTCTTTCTGACGAGAGCAATCTGCGGAGCGGCCTTATCACAAGTTCGACAAGTTTGGCTGAGATGGTTTTGCTTGCTACAAATGGTGTAATGCCACAAACGGAAAATGAGGTTATTGCGATATTGGGGAACTTAAGGGGGACCTATCCAACCCAGATGCAGGGACTTTTGACCGAGGATAACGAAACAACGGTAATTCTCTTTTCGGTGATTGCTAAAACGGACAAAGATATGAGGGACGCGACCCGAATAGTCCGAAGCCGCGTGGGGGAATTTAGGGGCGGAGCTCTGGATCTAACCGTCGATGGAGCGCCTGCTGTCAGTGGAGGACCGGTTATCTTCAGCGACATCATGGGCAATCTCGCGCCGGGTATGATAAAAACGACAATATTTGCCGTACTCCTTTGTTTAATTGTCTTGTGCGTGATCTTCAGGTCCATTTTGATAGGTGCTATCACACTCATGCCCATGGTTTTGATCCTTGGATGGGAATTTGGAACTCTAAGAATCCTAGGATGGCCGCTCGATGTCATGACCATGGGCATATCCGCTCTGCTCATAGGCATAGGCATAGATTTTTCCATTCAATTGACTTGTCGTTTCAGGGAGGAGTGGAAGGAACACAAAAGGTCGCCTCAACAATCGATCCGGACCACGGTCATGAATGTGGGAACGGCGTTGCTCGCAAACACCGGGGCGACGATGGGGGTCTTCGCTGTTCTCTCGCTCGCGAGGATGCCCGTGTTGGGTAGGTTCGGTAGCCTCACCGCGCTTGTAATTTTTTATGCTTTGATAGCTGCGCTCTTCATCCTACCATCAATTTTGGTAGCGTACGCACTTCGTAGGGGGAAAGTTGAGTTCTGGGGCCGCCTAAATTGAAACTTTCGTTTGCACTAATGTGTTACTGTACCGTTGGAGAATGTCGAGTTACAGGCAAAATTCATTAAAATCGGAAACGTGCGGCTGAGTAGCGGCATGCCTCAAAAAGGAAGACAATTAACTCAAAGAATTGGAAGTTCATCTGATTGTAAATAATTAATAAATTTTGACTTTATAGTTGAAATATTAAATAGTTTGACAAATTATACAAAAACATCCCCGATAAACAGGAGATTTACATCATGATGGTATCAGCAAGGAATTTAGGTACTTCTGCCCTCCAACCGTTGACAATTGGGTTTCATGTTTGAAATAATGCTAAAAAGGTGCTATAATGTTCCGAGTTCCAAGAAGGCCTGAAATCTCGAGAGGGTTCATTGGGTCTTGGATCGCTTGGCACGCTATGAGTTACATGCGCTGGTTAGAAGGGGTAAAAGAGGTAAAAGGAGGAGAGCCAATTTCTGAGTATAAATTATCGAAAAAACTTCGCATCGATAAAAAGACGCTTAGGAATAGTCTGGACCCGCTGATAGAAAGGGGTTTCATAGAATGTATAATTACCGAGCGACCTTCGGCACTAAGCCGCAAAGGCCGTGACTACCGACCGACCGATAGGGGGAAGGAATGGGCAATGAGATTTGGGGCCGCTATGAAAGATCTTTTCCCATGATTGAGAAAAATTATCCCGCTTGAACAACCAAACATCCATCTGACACTTCTCGGATGAGATCGAACGCGCATTTTTTTATCCCGAGAGTATAAAAAAGATAGGGGATTTTGTCTCCCAATGAGAGTTTCTCCCAAAAGGAGATTTTTTGTCGTCAATCGTGATATCTCGGCCCTTTGATGTGTAATCGGGTAATCGTATGGGTTGGTACTGCCTCCGTCATGGCCGATACGTTTGCCTTGTCTGCGAGGCGCCTCTAGTGGCCGTCCCATGTTTCCCCCTTTCCCCCACCCCCCGACTTTTTGCGGATGGGCTACTAGATGCTCCCCTCCAAAATTCGATAGGAGGTGAACAAAGATGGCAAAAAAGATAATGGTGGTGGATGATTCCCGCTTTATTGTAAAAGCGGTTAAAACGTTGTTAGAATCAGAAAAATTTAACGTTGTGCCTGCATATAGCGGGGAAGAATGCTTAAGTGCGCTGAAAATAGAAAAACCTGATTTAATCTTGTTGGATATCCTGTTGCCCATGAACGGTGTTGACGTGCTTAGGTCCATAAAGTCAATTTCTTCTCAGGCCAAGGTGGTAATGTTTAGCGCCATGGGCCAAGGACAAATAATAGAAGAATGCAAGCGGATAGGCGCTGTGGATTACATTACAAAGCCATTTGATAACGAGGATCTGGTCAGAAGGTTGAAGAAGATACTTGATGAACAGGTGTTCTAATGCGGTGGAGTCACAACCCGGCAAATGCGGAACCTGCGAAATCGGAAAGAGAGCGCAATCGGCTGAGGGGGGAGCGAACGAAAGCGGCGGCAATAGCAGCTGATGTGATTTTGGAGAGCATGTTGGACGGGGTAGGGGTCATCGATATTCAGGGTAGGTTTATTCAAGCAAACACCGCTCTTGCTGAAATACACGGTTATAGTTCTCCTGCTGAACTAATAGGCAAAACATTTTTTGATGCGGTGGCAAAGGAGGAATTACCAAAAGTGACGGAGAGGTTTAAAGAGTCGATGAGAAAAAAAGAGAAAATTATTAAGAACTTTGAAGTTATTATTTTGAGAAAGGACGGCTCCAAATTACCATCAATGATTAATATCACTAATTTATGGGATAAGGACGGAAACCTCATTGGGAGCATTGCAGTAATCCGCGACATCACCGAGCGCAAGCGGGCAGAAGAGGAGAAGCTCAAGGCTGCAGCCGACAGACAGCGGATCGAGGAGTTGGAGAAGTTCGCTAAGATTGCAGTTGGCCGCGAGCTGAGGATGGTCGAGCTGAAGGAACGGATAAAGGAGTTGGAGTCAAAGCTTAAGGAAATCACAGAAAAGGAATGATATCACTTACTTCGGGTCGCTCGCCTCTTAGGCTTTTTCAATTTTTTCCACAAAATCAAGACAACGGGAATGATCGCTGCTATCGCCAAAAACAATACAAGCCACGCCGTGGGGGGAGGTGCCGATACAGTAAATGAGCCGAACAATCCATCAACCTCAACACCGTAGGTCCCCACATCCGTCCTCACCACGGTAAAGATTACTGTCTCAGAAGCGCCGGCGTCAACAGTGACGATCTGAGTAGCCTCAATCGCTCCATCTATTCTTAGAGTTACTCCATAATCTCCACTTATGTCCCCAACATTTGTCACCACGACGCTTATCGTGACGGTGTCCCCAGCCAAGACCGCCGCGGGGCTGATGACGAGGTTACTAAGTTCGAACCTAGCCGGGGGAGGCAGGACGACCTCGGCGTGTGCGACACAAGTGCCGGAGTCGCTTACCGTGATGTCGGTCCCGGAGGTTGCGGTGACGGTTATGGTGTCCTCGGCGCCGTTTTCTGCGTCCTCAGGTATGTTAACACCAAGCGCTACAGTCCCCGATTCTCCTGCCGAAAGCGATAACGATGTGGGCGAGACGCTTGGCAACCATCCAGCAGTGTCCGTAGCGGTTAAGGAGTAGGTATCCGAAACGTTACCGGTATTCCTAACGGTAACAGCATAGGTAAGCCTCGTGCCAACTAAACCGCTTGAGTAGCTCGGCGAGATAGAGGTCGAGACACCGTATGTTGGCGCTGAAGGACCAGGAGCTGGAGCAGGAGGAGCTGGGGCAGCAGGAGTTCTTATAGTGCCAGTCCATGTCTCGACGAGTTGCCAAGCGCGTGGGATTTCGACAGCACCAGTCCAAGTTTCAATCAACTGCCATTCGGCGACTTTTTCCTCGGAGCCCACGCTGTAAAATGTCGATGGCGAGTTCTGATTGTTGTAGGATGTCGAGATCCAGCTTGAACTCCTTGCCACGTTTGAAATGCGGACTTCGTCAATAATACCATCCCAGTATTCTTCACTCAGCGCTCCCATCCTAAATCCAATCGTCAGAGTTTGTGTATTTGAACCAAGTTGGTTAGTAACCGAATCACTACCGTTTAAACCTCCATTTAAGTAGATTTTTCTTCCTACACCATTATCGTATACCCCCACTCCATAAACGTAATCTGTAGTCCCTACATCACTTACAGATGCTAAACTACCAAAACCAGTTTTTCCAGTCCCAAATTGGAATTTATTGTTTCCCGGACTGAATCCGATTCCGAATCCTGTTTCTCCTGACCTTTTGTAAAGTATTTTCCCATTATTGCTCGTTCCATCTCTCTTGAACCAAGCTTCTACGGTAATGTAATCTGCAATTTGAAGGCTAGAAGTAGAGGAACGGTCAACTCGGTCATTACTGCCATCAAAATCTAAACCTTTACCTATCTTTGCCTGAACACTATCGTCAGAGGTCATGCTGCCTTGAGTAGTTCCATCATTATTGTTGGAAGTAGAATCTTTCATTTGAGGCACTGTTCCAGATGGGTCTTCCTTTAAGTGCCAAACCGCTACGAAATTATCGTTCCAAACTCCTTCGACATTCTCCTGATTTGAAGCCGCGGAGTTGCCGTAATACATGTAGATTACCGTGTTCTCGTTGTCGTAAAGGGTTGGAACTTTCACCCACACGACAAGCTGCCCATTGTCCCCGACGAAATTCTCGATCTCGTGGGAGAGCTTGGTAGCGCCATCCGACGCGGTGAACAAAATATCACCCCCGTTATCTATGGCGTCGGAGGCAAGGTCGGTGTCCGAGCTCAGGCTTATCAGGACGGGGAAGTTGCTGAGATTCTCATTCTCGACATTGGTATGGTCCATTTCAATTTTCTTCCGGTAGCGCCAATTGGTATCATACCAATTCGATGTTATAGCAAAGACGGACAGCCCCGGCGAAGTTGCTGAATAGTAATAATAGGTGCCGTCTTCTCCTGACCTCGCGGTCGACAATAATTTCCAACCAACAGAGGGGCCATACCTAAACAATATGATGGTATCTTTGTTGACGCCCTGCGAAGCCACCCAGGCCCTTTCCACCCTGAAGCTTACCCTGACGTTCTCTATCCAGGGGTCTATGATGTTCTCCGCGATAATTATCAGGTAGCGATACAGGATGCCAGGAGCATTTTCAGCCACTGCCGGTGGGCACGCGGTAAGCTGCTGTATGGTTATTCTAACGTTTTCCACGTTCTCATTTGTCAGGATCGAGAGGTTGTCTATGTTGACGTTCTCTGCAACGATCAAGTTCTCTGTACCAGCAGTGATGGTGGGTATCGATTCTGCAGGAGACGTGTTATCGATTATTCCAGCTGGAGGCGAAAAGCTCTCTAACGCTACGGTTGTGCTTTTCGAGAAGGTGTTGCCATTAGCGGTGATATCGGCGCTAACCCTATAGTTTCCGCTGGGCCACGTCGAAAGAGAGTACCAAGTAACATTATATGTGATTGAGGTTGATCCTACCCCCACTACTGCCCCCCCATACCCGTAGCCGTAGCCATAACCATAACCCCAGTAATAGCCAACGTTTTCCCAAGACGCGTAGCCATAACCGTATCCATACTGCCAGTTCTCTTCGGGACTCGCCCTAACGATCAAAACGCCTCCATTAGTGAAGTAGGTTTTATTTTCTTTAACGAGGGGGAGGTTTTCGCAGCTTAGTGTATAAGTGGCATTATCAACATTACGTATCTGCAGGTTCACTCTCTGGATGGGCAGAAGTTCAGTTTCCTCGATGGTTATCTTGATAGAGAAGCTTATGGGTGCTCCCAAAACTTTAGGGCTAGGATCGGCTATCTCGGTTTTTAGCGCTCTAGCTGAGGGGATTAGGACTAGGATTAGGACTATTGCAAAAGTTATGGAAATAGATAAGATGCGGCTTCGGTCCACCTTCCTCAAAAGTTCTACCTCCTTTTTAAAAATAACCCTAATGTATTTAAACTTTGCAGTTGTAATAAAGTGGAGGTGATAAAGTGAGGGGGCGCGTGACCGGGGCAGGCATAACGCTTACCTGCATTGTTCTAGCTATAGTCTACCTGTTATTTTTTTACTTGGGCTACGGCTGGCAGCTTATCGCAATAGTAGTATCGATAGCAACTTTCGTCGTGATCGGAATAATAGGTTGGATAGGTTGGACGATGGCAACAACACCTTCGCTTGAGTCAAGCGGAGTTGGATCCGAGAGTCAGCTAGGTGAGATAGAAAGGCGAGGAAACCCCGAAGGCAGGCCTGGAAAGAAAAGGTAACCTAAACGAATAATTGATGTTTTCCACGCCGAGTTAGGTTTACCGGGCTTTGCATCTTCGGGATATCAAAGCTTTGCGCAATGCTATGCCCAAGATAATCATAACTGCAAATGCGACAAACTCCCAAGCGGACGGAGTCCAAAGCACGAGATTACTTTTTGGAAAGAGAACAGGAGATGATAACAGCTCGGCGTTTAAGGAGGCGAGGCTAACTTTGAGGTATAGCGAGGAATTAAGCATGGGCCAGAGGATGGGCGTGAAGCCGTCGAAGATATCCAAAATTGGGTGAATCAGAGGGGCGAGCGAAGCCAGACCGAAATTTATCTTCGACCGCGTGAATTTGAAATACAATGCGATTGTGAACGCGAGCAGAATGACGAGGATGCTATGAGTGGCCGAGCGGTGCACGCCGAAAATAGTGTCGAAGTCAGGGAGGACTGCGATTAAGCCGAAGAGGAAGGACTTCTTGTAGCTCACCTTGTATGCGAGGGCCACGGAGAATGGGATGGCGAAGTGGATGGCGGGGTGCGGCAATCCATCACCTTTTGAACAACCCTTCTTTAATTTTTGGCATTTCTCCTATCCTATAATTTTTTGATCGCTTCAAGAGGATGATGTAGCCTATCACAACTATCGCCACGGAGAGGAGCGAGATGAAGTATGAGATCTCATATGTCATGAAACGGCTATACTCCACTTCACTTCCTTGATTCTCCCAAGCTGCGTAGAAGCCTGAAGGCGCCTTTCCCCCATCCAGCACCCAATCGCTCGAATCTAGGTTTGGTGGAACGAAAATCGTGTACTTTTCATCACCGCCTTCTATCTCGTACTTTACCGGGGAGATGAGCTCGTAATTCAGGGTCTCGAGTGCTCTGGGAGAGAGCTCATCAGCCCCGTAAAATCTCGATACTTGCGCCGGATTTTTATACAGGAGCAAGTTCTCGCTGTCGAAGACCGGTTCTAGGTCACTCCCATCTAGCATGTCGCGATACCAGGCCCAATCCACCTCCTTGACCAACATGACATACTTCACGTTCAAGAGCCTGAGGTTCTCCCCTGAGATGTTCCCGCCCGAGAGGATGGACTCGAGGTATTGCTGCCCTGGGTTGGTGGACTGAGTGTAGATTCCCGGGACTTCTATGTTCTGGCCGTAGATTACGGGCTTGTCGAAGAACGCCTCCGCTGGATTGCCCAACCGCTTGTCTTGGTTGGGGACGAACTTGAAGTCCATGTACCAATGCCATGGGAGGAATAGGACGTTGAAGTCCTGATTATCGGCATTGAGGATCTCGTTGACCCGGTACCAGTCGGCCGGGTAATCAGTGGACTGGAGCTGCCCCCAGAAGCCGAACTGGGTGAAGTTATATGCAATTGGCGTGGCTAGGGCGATGGCGACGATCGAGATGCTCAGAATCTTCCTATTATTTTGCTTGAAGTGGCTCAGCAGGGAGTTTACCCCTAGGGCTCCAAGATAGGCGTACGCGAGAACAAGCAGTCCCACAAACTTATGGGAGTCGCGAAAGCTACGCAGGAGGGTGAAGTTTTCGAAGAGCGGCCTGAGGGGGCCTAGCACACCCATGGCGAGAAAAAATGAGATCAAGCCAATGGCTGCCAAGGATTGGGCTTTCCTGTCCCTGTAGTTGGAGATGAAGCCGTGGACGGCAAGAAAGAGGATAACGACGAAGAACAGGTGCCAGGCCGGGAAGATGTCCTTGGTGTAGGTGTAGCCTCCCCTCCAGAAGCCGTACATGGTGGCGAGCGAGTAAGGGATGTTGAGACCTCCTCCGTGGGGGGCGAAGACGAATAGGTCACGCTCGGTTGTCTGTTGAACCATAGTTTCATTGGCTGTCGCGAGCGGCACCACCCAGTAGGCGTTTATGGCGAGAAATGCCAAGGTGAGCAGGCTGAGCCCCTGAACGACCTTTTTTGTCTTGGACCTGAGCTCTGCCACTTTGAAACATGAGATGGTCAAAAAGGCAAGGAGGGTTAGGACCAAGATATGGTTGCTGACGCTGATAAAAACCAATGGGACGAGGATCTTCAAGGTGTTCTGCCTTGAGGGGTCGTCAAGGAATTTAAGGAAATACTTGATAGCGAATGGGATAATTGCATACGCAAGCAGGATCACCCAGTGGCCAGCGAGGAACCTGATGTAGATGAATGGGTTTATCATGTAGAGGATGCCTGCAAAATACCTTGGCACCTTCGATTTCGTTTCGATTAAATAGTAGGCAGAGACGCCTGATAGAAAGAAGATCAGGAGGAGAAACAGCTTTTGGATGACCCAAGTTGGAGCCACGAATGAGCAGAGTTGGACCAACGATGAGAGCCATATTCCTACTCCAAAAGCGGGACCCCCAAAGCCATAGAAATCTGAGTTCGGGTTCGGACCGAATATCATGTCAAGGCTAAGCAGGTAACCTGGTTTGAGCAAAATGCTGAGTATGATGAGAGAGAGGCTCAGGTAAAAGATCAAGTGAGTATGTTTCCTAAACTCAATCCTCATGTCATTCCCTCAGGTGATCGATAAATATCCCGATCACCCCGATGACTAAGAAATAATACGACCAGATGGCCACTTCATTTGCAAAACTTTCGCTTCCTTTAGCCGACAATACTGCGCATAATACTAAAAGAAAAAGAGCTGTTCCGACAAATATCCTAGAGTCGTATCTTAGCAAGGTGTAAATAGCTAATGTGAAGATGAATACCCCAAGCGTTAGAACTGGTGATAAGAATCTTGCAGACGCTACGCAAAGGACAATTAAAGTAAACGGCGCAAGGTCATCCAAATACCGAATTGAAAACATTCTAACTCTTCCGGCTTTTTCTACGAATTATCGGGGCTCTTCTAAGAACTATCGAGCTGGTTAGCGTCGCACCCACGAGAGCTCCAATGATTAGACCGGCTAGAAACCTGATATCTAGCTGTTCCCAAAAGGGAGGCACAACTTTTACAGAAATTGAAGAGTCGGCCGATACCCCCGGGTCCTCGCGAGATATCGCCTGGATTGTCATCCTCTTCATTTGTCCGATGAGGACATCCTCTGGAACTCCTACTTTCACGACCACCCTCCCCGTTTTTCCATTTTCGAGCGATATGCTACTTGGATCAATTTCAACATTCCAGCCCATCGCGTTCTCAATTTTCAAATCGAAAGTATCTGGTGCTGTACCCAAGTTCTTCAACTCCAGCGAGAAGGTGACTTCCGATCCGGGAGAGTCTTGTTTCAGTTCTGAATACGCTGTTAGGGCGAGATTAAATGTGTGGGTCGCGACGGCAGTGCCCCATGCTTGTCCAACCAAGCTCGGGTTCCCGCGTGAAGCAGCCTGAATCCTAAAGGATGTAAAATCTCCTTGGTAAGCCTCAGAGGGGACTGCGACGGAGATTGTTACGGTACCGGTACTTGCCTCCCCTGAGGGGATAGCAATAGATTCGGGCGAAAAAGAGATATCCCATCCTCCATCATCTTCAACCGAGATGTCATAGGTGTCCTTGGCATTTCCCAAATTCATCACTATTGCATCGAAGTTTATAATGTCCCTGCGTTTCCCACTTTTCTCATTTTTATCAAGGGAAACCGCTACATCATAGTGCTCAAGCACTTTTACGGTCACAATTTCGGTTTCTTTGTACCTGGGGTTGGTTCGAAGAAATGCCGTTAATAAAAATTTGCAAATATGGCCAGCCTTCGCATTTTCCAATACTTTTACGCTGAAAGTCATCTGCGTGTTCTCGCTTGGCTCCAGCTCGACATTGTAGCTGCTTAGGTTTTCTCTCCAGCTACCGTTGTAGAGCCACTCGATTTCATTTGCTGTCAAAGCGCGGTTGTAGATGCGGACCTCGTTGATAGCGCCGTCGAAACCATAACGCCAAGCATCTCCATAAAAGCTGCCTATCCCCACCTTGTAATCGGTATTTTTGATCGCCCCTTTGTAATCTGTGGAACCGACCTCACTCCCGTCAACATAGATTTTAATCACGGAACCATCAAAGGTGCCGGCCACGTGATGCCAAACGTCTACTTCTGGAGTTCCCCCACCAGCTCCATGTACAGCATCTCCATCTATGATGTACATCTTGTACACTCCGCCCTCTATGATGAGCAGATAGCTCCCTTCAATTGGACCTGACCACCACTTTCCAATTATGGCCATTGGGCCGGTCTCGTCATCTGCCTTTATCCAAGCTGCAAGGGTTATGACATCAGTTATTCTTAGTGAGTCAGGGTTACCACAGTCAACGTAGTTGTTCTCGCCGTCGAAGCTCAGTGCCCATTTACCCGTCTCCAAATTAGCCCATGTTGCACCGTGAATTGTCCCGTGATTTCCGAACGACGAACTATCATAAACTTTTTGATCATCATCGCCCACCGTTCTATCCATCGGGAGCCACAAAGCAGAATTTTCCCCCACATAACGGATAATGAAGTCTTCTCTTTCGTTCACATTGTTAAAGACCGTAATACTAAATTGTACCAGTTCATTGGGATAGCCAACTTTACTTTGGTTATCTATTTGCAATAAAGTTCCATTCGCGGCTGAAGCATGGGCGGAAACTGTGTCCAAAGAAAATGAGGAGTAAAGTAAAAGCAAGATAAATGACAAAAAAATAACGATATTTTTATAGTTCATTGTTACCCTCCACTTTAGACGCGATTTTTTCAACATGCGTAATTTGTTTGTTTACAAGAGTTAGAGAAAAAACCCGATTTTTAAATGATGAACTTGGCGCTGCGCATAAAATGACAAGGATGAAGAGGACCACAATACTGATGCACTTTAGAGCGGGCAACCTGATTTTTGGCATGTTCTTTCCCCCATGCACTGAACGCTAAGCATGGGATAAATTTAAACCATAAGGTTAAAAAAACAAGATGTATAATAGAAAAAGACAGGAATCGGTGAAATCTTGAAGCGAATAGAGAAAGTCTTAGTTACTGGGGGAGCAGGATTCATTGGAAGTTTCACCGTTGATTTGCTGGTCGAAAGGGGATACGAAGTAACCATCTTGGACAACTTGGAGGTCCAAGTTCACGGAGAAAAAATTCCCGATTATTTGAACAAAGAGGCTAGATTTCTCAGGGGGGATATTAGAGACGAGAGATTGCTGAAGAAATTCACTAAAGAAATCGACGCGATAATTCACTTGGCTTCCGCAGTTGGGGTTGGACAATCGATGTACCAGATAGACAAATATGTCGACTACAACACTAGAGGCACAGCAACGTTATTGGACGCGCTGGTGAATGGAGAGAACGGAGTGCAAAAGTTGGTCGTTGCATCGAGTATGTCTATTTATGGCGAGGGGAAATACTATTGTGACAAGTGCAGCGAATATCTGTACCCTAGACTCAGAAGCGAGGAAGAACTGAGAGCTAAACGATGGGATTCCCTATGCCCGCGGTGCAAAACCATTCTCAAACCCGCGCCGACTGATGAAGATAAACCGCTGATGCCGACATCGATCTACGCTCAGACGAAGAGGCACCAAGAGGAGACGTGCTTGCTCGTGGGGCGAACTTACGGAATCCCGACTGTAGCTCTGAGGTACTTCAACGTCTATGGTCCTAGACAGGCTTTGAGCAATCCTTACACGGGAGTTTGTGCCATATTCTTGAGCAGAATCTTGAGCGCCAAGCCTCCGTATGTTTTTGAAGATGGGAATCAAACCCGAGATTTCGTCCACGTGAAAGATGTGGCTAAGGCAAACCTGTTGGCCTTGGAGAGAAGTTCGGCCGACTATCAGGCGGTAAACGTTGGAACTGGAAAGCCGACTTCAATAAATGAGGTAGCGAAATCACTTATCGGGGCCCATGGGGCTAAGTTGGAACCGCACATCACTGGAAGATATAGGAAGGGGGACATCAGACACTGCTATGCTGACCTAATTAAGGCACGCAAACTTCTGGGCTACGAGCCATCCATAGGCTTCGGAGAAGGCCTGAAAGAACTGACGGGATGGGCGAAGGCACAGGAATGGGACGCAGTGGATCTCTTCGAAAAAACGTTGGAGGAGCTGGAGAAGCGTGAGTTAGCCAGTTAAGGCGATGGAAATGGGGGTTCTAGTCACAGGTGGAGCCGGATTCGTAGGATCACATGTGGCCGAGCATTATGCAAAAAGAGGCGAAGAAGTTACCGTCCTTGACAATCTCTCAAGAGCCGAGATTTTGAGGATGGATCCAAAGGTAGCCATATATAACTGGGATTATTTGAAGAGCAACTACAACAACGTCAAATTAATCAAGGGGGATATTCGGGACTTTGAAGTGGTGAAAGCGGCCGCGAAAGACGCGGATATTATAACACATGCAGCGGCACAGGTGGCAGTCACGACCTCCCTCGTAGATCCGAGGACTGACTTCGAGGTAAATGTTCTAGGAACTTTCAACATCTTGGAGGCAGCAAGGATGGCGAAAACTGACCCGGCAGTTATGTTCGCCTCAACTAACAAAGTTTACGGATCAAACGTGAATGAAATTCCAGTGAGTAAAGGAGCGAAGAGGTACAGCTTTGCTGATGGAAGCATAAAAAATGGAATACCCGAGGACTTTCCGGTAGACTTGTGCGAGCACACACCCTACGGTTGCTCTAAATTGGCTGCCGACCTGTACGTACAGGATTATGCCCAAGTCTACGGCCTCAGGACTGGCGTCTTCCGAATGTCGTGCATTTATGGAGAAAGGCAATTTGGTAACGAGGAGCAGGGATGGGTAATGTGGTTCGTAATTGCGACGTTAATGGGCAGACCGATAACGATCTATGGCGATGGGAAACAGGTCAGAGATGTTTTGTATGTTTCTGATTTGATGAAAGCTTATGATGCATTCGTCGAGAGCGGGTTGAGAGGAGAAATTTTCAACGTCGGTGGTGGGCCAGATAACACGCTATCACTTTTGGAGCTTTTAGAGATGCTAGAGGAACTGACCGGGAAAAGGACAAGGATTTCCTTCTCGGATTGGAGGCGTGGAGATCAGAAGGTATATGTGTCAAATATCTCGAAAGCTAACAGAAAGTTGAACTGGAAACCAAAAGTGGGTACTAGGGATGGTGTTAGAAAGCTCGTTGGATGGGTTCAAAGAAATTCGGAGTTCTTCTAACGTATGCGCATCCATTATTTTTTACTCTTTGGTGACTTGATAAAGAGTATACTTTCGCAATATCTCAAATTCTTTGCTTAAACCCATACGTTTTGCACCAAAGCTAACTTGAGGCTAGTTATCGCTGATGCCACAAATAAAATTTACCTCATCACTTTAGCTTCCAGGGTGCTGGGTGAAGCGTTCTTTCATCCGCCAACGGATGCCACCACCATTCGTTCTCCAAGTACCATTTCACCGTTCGAGCGAGCGCGTCCTCGAAATCGTGCCTTGGGCTCCAGCCTAACTCGCCCCTCAGCTTGCTCGAGTTCAAGCTATACCTTAGGTCGTGCCCAGGCCTGTCCTCGACGAACTTCACGAGCTCCTTTGGCTTGTCCATTATTTGAAGAATTTTCCCCATGACTTCTATGTTCTCCAGCTCGTTTCCAGAAGATATGTTGTAAGTCTCTCCTGACTTTCCTTTTCGGAGCACCATGTCTAAAGCCTCACAGTGGTCTAGCACGTAGATCCAATCCCTAACGTTCTTGCCCGAGCCGTAAATCGGTATTTCTAAGTTCATGCTGGCTCGGATGATGGCCTTGGGAATAAGCTTCTCCGGGAACTGGTACGGGCCGAAGTTGTTCGTACATCGAGTTATCACAATATCCAATCCGTAAGTTCGGTGATGGGCCAAGCAGAAGAGGTCCGCAGCCGCTTTGGAGGACGCATACGGACTGGAAGGCTTGAGCAAATCGCTTTCTTTAAACGAACCCTCAAGCACATCTCCGTATACTTCATCGGTCGAGACTTGAACCAGTTTAGGGCTGTCATTGAACCTTCTCATAGCTTCCAAGAGGTTGAAGGTGCCGATCGCGTTGCTCTGAACAAACGGGGGAGGATCGGCTATGCTCCTATCGACGTGGGTTTCGGCCGCTACATTTACTATGACATCGATGTCTTTGACAAATTCTCTCACGAGCTTGAAGTCGGAGATGTCTCCCTTGACGAACTTGTATCTTTTCACCTTCTCCAAGTCCTTCAGGTTGGCGGGGTTTGACCCCACCCCAAGCTTGTCCATGTTAGTTACTCTAGAATCCGGGTATTTGGAGAGGATCAGCCTAACGAGATTGCTGCCGATGAAGCCGGAGCCGCCGGTGACTAGAAGTTTCAAACCATCAACGAGATTGATTCCAATTCCAAGGTTTCCCTACCCTCGAATCGTCTTCCCTGCCGTTGATCAGCTTCGGAATTATTGTCGAGTCGTTCCATGGTCTGCGCTCTTCGTCCGGATTTACGTAATCATAGAGCCTAGTTACAAGGTAGAGGCTCAAAGAGGGCTCATTGCCGATAGTCTTAGTCCCATGCCAGTAGGACCCAGGTATCCTAATCGCTTGAAGTCTTTCAGCTCTAGCGATAATCTCGTCCAGATGGCCTCTAGTTTTTGAACCTTCCCGATCATCATACGCGCAAATCTTCATGGCACCCTTAAGTACCATAAGGTAATCCACTTGGCCTCGGCTGTGCCTATGCCATGCCCTTATAATGCCCGGATAACTCATAGAAAGGTTAGCTTGAACTACGGTATCCTGTCCGAGCAGTTCTTGCCAATCTGCCCTTAAAAGCTCGCAGAAGAATCCCCTTTCATCTGGATTCTTTCTTAAATCGTGTACTCTTACTCCATGTAGCATGTGCCGACCTTTCCTTTGGTCATTTGATCTGCTTAAGCATAAGTTTTAAACCCGTTTTTACTCCAAACAGCATCATACCTGTTTCATTTTGAACTTTTGAATTACTAAGATTTGCATTTGCCCTCTTAGCAGGTAATTTTGATTGATCTGATTTTGTTGGTCGGATTAGGTTTTGATTTTTATCGAATATTTCGGCTGTTTTTAAAGCCCATTCATACCTACTGATGTAATCTGAGCCCACGACGTGATATATGCCCTCTTTTTCTCTTTTTATTAATTCATTTGTTACTTCTATAAAATTGTCAAGGAAAGTCGGATTGTTATACCAATCCGCGAAAACCTCAATAATCTTACCTGTTCCTAATTTTGCAAGTACCCACATAACAAAACTTTTCTTCTGCCATTTTTCCACCCATGAATATGGCTGATCGGTTCTAAGTATGAGAAACGGCAAATGAGAACAAACCACAATTTTTTCGCCTGCTAATTTTGTAAATCCATAATGGTTTATTGGATTGGGTCTATCGTCTTCTAAAAAAACTTTCTTTTTACCATCAAAAACATTAGAAGTAGAAATATAAATTATCTTACTGTTTGCCTTCCTACATGCATCGACCACGTTTTTCGTTCCTTGTATGTTGATTCTATCGGCCAATTCTCGGTCGGTCTCGCAAAGATCAACATTTGTCAACGCGCTAGTGTGAATGGTTATCTCTGGTCTTATTCTCGTAATCAAATCAACTGTAAATCTCCTTTCGGTAATATCGAGCTTATACGAAGTACATTCTTTGGGAATATATGGATGAGTAAGAAACGTGCAATAAACCTCATTTCCTTCTCTTGATAATGAGGTTACCAGCCTTGACCCTATTACCCCACTACCGCCGGTAATGAAAATTCTCATTTTATGCATCTCGCCTATAGCACACTCACGGGATAGAAAATCAAATGATTTTGGGTTCGGGAATTGGCACGATAAATTTTCCCCCGAGTTCTCGGTACTTCTGCTCTTTCTTTAATATTTCATCTAGATAATTCCAAGCTAAAAGTAAAACAAAATCAGGTTCATCCCTTAATAGTCTGTCGGGCGGTACAACGGGGATATGCATTCCCGGAGTATAAAGCCCTTGTTTAAATGGTGTGTTATCAACGATATAATCCAAAATATCAGTTCTAATCTTGCAATAATTTAGCAATACATTTCCTTTAGCCGCTGCTCCATATCCAACTATTCTAGACCCATTTTCTTTTGATTTTTTTAACAAAGAAGTTAATTGAAGTTTAATATTTTTAACTTTAGCACTAAACTCTAAATAGGCGTTGAACACGTTCAATCTTAAGTCTTCTTCTAAAACAAGTAATTTATATACGGAATTTTCTACTTTTGATGGTGATCTTCTAACGTAACAACGAATTGATCCACCGTGCACCGGCACTCTTTTAACATCAAACAATTCCATGTTGAATCTTTTAAACAAAGTCACCAAGGGCCTAAGTGAAAAATATGACAAATGCTCATGATATATCGTATCAAACTCTGTCTTAGAAAGAAGGTCGACTAAATATGGGACTTCTATGACAAATATTCCATCTCTAGCCAACAGGATATTTACAGCTTTAAGAATCCCATCCAAATCATTGATGTGTGCGAACACATTAGTACCGATAATCGCTTTAGCATGACTCTTTCTTTCAATTATGTTATTTGCCACATTTAGGGAAAAGAAATCGTTTATCGTTTCTATGCCCTCTCGTTCCGCAACCAATGCGATATTAGTTGCTGGTTCTATCCCCAAAGTTTTGATGCCTAATTGTTTGAATCCCTTCAGTAGAGTCCCATCGTTACTTCCTATATCTATAACTAGATCATCTTGGCTTAAATTGAAATTATTAACTACTTCGCCCGCTAACTGGCCAAAGTGTTGTTTCATCGTCTGTGACATTCCAGTTAAGTAAACATAATCTTTAAACAATATTTTTGGTGATACAACATCTCTTAACTGAACCAATCCACATTTTGGGCAGTAGTAAACGTCTAACGGATAGAACGGCTCTTTCGACATTAACTGTTCCTGTTTAAGAAAGCCATTAGCTAGTGGAGCAGGCCCCAATTCCAAGAACTTTTGTAATTTTTTATTCTTACAAACTCTACATCCCTTATTTCTCGTAAAATCAGTCCTTAAGTTCAGACATGTCACTCCTTTCTATTTCTTAGGTCTTCAGATTACAGCTCGACATAGGATCTCTCGCCTAAAATGAACCTTCTACCGCTGGGCTTGTTTTGCCTGTACGAAACAATTTTGGAGTTAGGTGCAATTAAACTACCGATTATTCTTTCGTCTATATCAACTAAGCAATGGTCCATGATGATGGAGTTTTCGATTTCCCCGCGTTTTATAGTGGCGTTGTTTCCTATGCTCGTGTAGGGTCCTATGTATACGTTAGCTCCAATGGTTGTGTTTTTTCCTATTATCACTGGGCCCCGAATTAATGCACCTCGCCTGATTATCGAGTTTACTCCGATGGATACTCTTCCTTGCATGGAACTCTTGTCTTCGGCAATTCCCTCTATTTGCGGTACCAGTCCGTCGAGGACAAGTCTATTGACTTCGAGGATGTCCCCTGGGGTTCCGGTATCCTTCCACCATCCCTTAACGAGCTGGTGGCCAACGTCGTGCCCGTTTTCTAGCAGGAGCTGGATAGCTTCTGTTATCTCTATCTCCCCTCTCCAAGAGGGCTTGAGCCGTTTAATCATTTCGAAGATTACTGGTTTAAAGAAGTAAATACCGGTCAAAGCGTAGTTGCTTGGTGGTTGTTTTGGTTTTTCAACCAATCCTATTAGCTTTCCATTTTTATCGAATTCGGCTACTCCGAAGCGTTGGGGGTTTTCCACTTCGCACAGAAGTATCATTGCATCGCAGCTTGAGGTTTTGAAGCTCTCAGCAAAGCTCTCGACGCCTCCTTTTAATACATTATCTCCCAGATAGACGATAAAGGGTTCATTATCCACGTATTCATTGCAGAGCCCAACAGCGTGGGCTATACCTTTGGGTTCATTTTGATAAATGTAGGTTAGTTTTGCATCGAATGCACTTCCATCGCCGTAATATTCCTCAACTTTCTCAGGGTAAACATTGCCCAACACAATGGCTATTTCTTTCACCCCAGCCTTAACCAAGTCCTCCAAGACATATTGTGAAATTGGTTTGTTGGCTACAGGGATCAGTTGCTTAGGCCCCGTGTGAGTTAGTGGTCTAAGCCTAGTACCATATCCACCATGTAGGATAATCCCCTTCATGCGAAAACCCACACCATTTTTTACAGCTTAGCAGTTTACGCTAGTCTCGCTATCATTCGCTAGAGGCCCAGCCGAAAGTATTAGCAGAGAGGTCGCCGTACCCACAAAGAGCCTCAAGTCATATCTTAGCAAGGTGTACACCGCCTGTGGCTAAAACTTTCTCCATGGATTAAGTTTTCAATGGTGATCCGCTCTTCATATACTAGCGCGATAGGTAAATTTCTATAGCATCGCCGAGCCACAATTTATTTAGTAGGTATCTAAATGGAAACAATAATAGCTCCAGACAGGCTAGTAAGGAACGATTGCGCTTCATAATACTTTTGTCGTACAACGATACTGGTTTATGACGCAACTTTAACCAAAGGCTTTCTAAAATCGCCATAACACTAGTGTAATACTCGACTTTAATTAGTTTAAGACCTGCATCCTTAGCATAAGCTTCCAAAGTTTGCCTGGTAAAATGAAATAAATGTCTGGGGACGTCCAGATGGATATAGTACTTATGAGAAATGAAAAAAGCGAACGACCATAAGTTAGGAATTTGTATAATGGCTACACCTGACGGTTTTAAAATCCTCTTAATGTGTGATAACGTTTTTTTTGGATCTGGCGTATGCTCCAAGACATGGTTAACCGTTACAACATCGAAGAACCTCTCCGGGAAGCCAGAGTTTTCCAAGAATGAGTTCACAACATTGAGGCCTCTGGCTTTGCATATCCTATAGCCATATGTGCCAGGTTCAATTCCAAAGACCTCCATACCACACTGTTTTATCTTTGACAGGAAATCACCATTTCCGCACCCAACATCTAGTAATCGTCCACCAGGAACGATAATTATTCCTCTATTCATTTTGTCAAATTTTCTCATTAAAACCGAAAATAAACTGCTATTGTTACCTAAGCTGTCGAAATAATAAGATTCGGGGTAGTGTTCTGTTAGCTCTTTCCAGCTAGGTTGCGGAGATAGAAACACCAAACCACAGTTTTTACATTTGAGTAAAATGTATTTTTCAGCAACGCCCTTGGATCGATTGTAAGCTGGAAGGAATACTCCAAAGTTTTTGCCAGAACATAGATTGCATTTGATTACATTATCCAAATTAAACACTAGCGATTTTCTTTCTAACGCAGTGCCTTAAATGTTTAGCAAGGAATACAGCGTAACTTTTGTGTACCATCGTTTCAAAGCCATACACCTTGATTATCTATTAGTTTTCTGAAAATATCGATTCTCGTATTACGATTAACTATTAGATGCTTGAAGTCATTTTCTGCAGCCGTTCTTTTGCTTTGCAAAGCCGCATGAAGCATCCAGTTTCGCTTAAACTTTATAAGATTCCATAGAAGCGCCTTCAAATCGGCCATTGCCAATTTGGGCCTTAAACTCATGAAGAAAAAGAGGATTTCCATTATAAGCATGCCCAAGTAGCGAGGAAGATTCTTGATTAAGTATTTTGTTGTTCTATTTTTAATAAAGGTCGTCATCATATTTCTCTCAGAAAGATAGCGTATCCCAGCTCTCCCAAATTTCGATGTTGTACTTGAAACTCTATGATAAATTAAGGCCTTGGGTTGAGCAATAGTCTTATAACCGAAGAGTTTTAGCCGCCAACAAAAATCATAGTCTTCCTGTAGTACAAAGTATAGCGGGTCAAATCCCCCGAATTTCGCAAAGAGATCTCTTCTCACCATCATCCCACTACCCCCGCAAAAGAACACTTCAAAAGGCTTGGTAAAAATTGGCAAGTCGAGGTGATTGTAAGCTATGGGATATGGAAGACCATACTTATCTATTAAAAAGCCTAATTGGTCTATTTTGCCGTCTGGCTTTCCTTCATGATCAGCGCGCAAAGTTTTTCCAGTAATTGCTCCTACCTTCTCATCCTGTTCAAAAATATGGATCATGTTTTTTATACTATCTCTTGTTATGTATTGATCATTTCCTAAGAAAAGAATAAACTTCCCTTTACAGTGTCGAGCAGCTATGTTGGCGCCCTCGGCTGTTCCATAATTTTTATCCTTTCGCAATATGGTGACATTAGGATAGTTCTCCATTACATATTCAACACTACCATCGGTGGAGCCATTGTCAAGTAGAATCACTTCGGTGGGTGGATCTACTTCTTTAATAACTTTGGGTAAAAATTTCGAAATCAAATGTTTTCCATTCCAGTTGAATATCACTAAACTGACTAATGGTCCTCGATTATTACTTACGTGCAAGCTTAAGCCTCCTCTTTACTTTTTTGTATTTCTTCATCTTCGAGAAGTTTCGGATAATATTAAACCATATCCTCTTTTTCTTGAAAAATCCTTCCCCTAGATAGCACAGGCAACCGACAAGAGTCAATCCAGAAATCACCAATGCAATATAGAAGTAATCCTGAACTTTGTACTTCAATACCACATCGAAGGAACCGGTCTTATTTATGTACCAGGCATTGGCATAGCCATTGGCCATGAGATGCTTGCTTACCTCCGTTCCATCGATGTAAGCTGCCCAGTAAGGGTTGAACTGGGTACTGAGGATGAGAAAGAAAGGTCCGGAGCTATTAATGTGAGCCACATACTTAGTGGAATTAATCTGCTGAAATTTAACTTCAGGGTTGCTTTCACTTAAACGGGCCCCCTGAACAAACTGCCAGTCCGATGAACCCAATTGCTCCGACAAGAATAGCACCGGCTTTCCATCTGAAAAATCCGCTGTACCCAAAAAAGTGGACAACTCATTCAGCCCGCCAGGGATGAGCTGGATTTCGGATGTGGCATAGAGGCGAGGGGAGAAATACTCATCATCTATCTTATAGACGCCGAGCACACCAAAAGTTACTACACGATCAATTTCGGCTTCAGGCATGTTCTTCAAAATATCATCGATGCTCTCAGCAAATCCGATATAGCTGAAATCAACGCCTACAGCCTGATTTTCCGCTGAAGATGATTTCCACAGCCCAAGGCAAAGGTATTCGACCTCATCTGAAGTGCGTGGCTGAATATGAAACACATAGTCTTTGAAGTTTGACTGGCTGGTTTGCCTGATCTCATATACAGTTTTATCAATGTCTGGCCCATAGACCTTTAAGGCAACACAAAATTCCGTGTCGGCATCGCCCTTGACGCGAACGTGAAAGTATTTATACTTATTATCCAACGAAAACGGCCTCATAACAAAATAGTAGGATGCAGAGGGCGTAGTTGATACCCTTAAGGCATTGTCCTTCCATTCCACATCGCCGCTGCCGGCATAAGTGAACCACCCCACGCTAGGATTGGTGCTTGTAATCTCGATGTTATCAAAATATACGGGTGAACCCTTTTCCTCGTTGAAGATTTGAATCCCATGACTGCCGATTCCCCTGTAGCTCCCAAACTTATCATAGATATCCTGTCCCAAATCCCTAGTAACCTTGACCCATTGCCCCTCAACCCTCGGCAGAGCGATATGCTTATGTGTAGTGGTATCTGGCTGAGTGTTGACAGCATATTTTATTAAGCTGCCATCCTCGAAGCTGTTATAAACCGATAAAGTTGCCAAATGTTGGTCACTATCCAGCTCTGTGATAAAATAAGCCCAACTTAACTGCGCTCCCTTTGAGGGAATTGCTAAGCGTTGATATAGATTTCCGTAAGATTCCAACCTCGCAGAGCTTGAGCCAGAATAAACGATGTCCGTTTCTTGAAATACCTGCCCTTCCTTGGTCCAATCCACTGGGGCTCCATCACTCCAAGTTTCAAAATTGCCATTTGCTAAAAACTCAGATGGGATAGCCAAAAGAACGTTATTCTCCTCTGGCAGCGGGGAGCTCGCTTCAAAGACAAATTGCTCACCAGTAACACCGTAGCCGTCAACCACCATATATCTTACATTTAATAACCCGGCCAATTTCAACATCTTTGTAGTGTCAAATCCTGTAGCATCATACATCAGGGGAACAATTGCTGCCCAGGCGCCTTGACGCCCCCCACTCGCATCATAAATGGAGGGCTTGGAGAAGATGAAAGGCGCTACAGGGGCGCCAAAATAGCCTGGCCCATAAGCGCCCCCACCCGACCACGCTAAGGCTTGATATCCACCTTGATCAGCCGGGGGGTAGACTAAGATTCGGTAGTTTTGCGAGCTATCCTCACTGTTGAGCCAGCTATCAACATCATAGTAGGAGGATGGAATTTCGTGCATCTCATTATTTGGCCACTGGTCTGGCGTCTTAAATAGAGCGCCGGTGACCATAGGCCAGCCATTGATCAAAATCAGGATAACAATCATAACCACCATCCCAATGGGCGCAACATACTTCAATGCTTTCTCCCCTGTTTCGGTGAGATAGTTCTTCACCCTGGGGTATTTTTTCTCTTGCAACCTTCGGTATATTTCCGAAATGGTAAAGCCGATGAGAACTGCATACCCCAGAGCTATAAGCACATTTGATACACCTGTAGCTCTGTAGGCTCTTAATATGGGGATGTTTATCAGCAACCACTTATATGCCTCTCCAAAAGGAGCATTAGGTCCCTGAGAGATAACTATGCCCAAAAGTGCCACCAGGACAAAGTAAATGACCAGCCCTGACCTCCGCTTCAGCAGGAGTGCGCTGAAGGCAGCAATGGTGAAAAAGAGGTTGACGAAATGAATCATTGCTGAAGGGCGAAAGTAAAAACCTGTGGGTAGATATTTGCCCCCCTCCGATCCCAAGCCCCAGGTGAGGGTTAAATTACCCACCATCGAATAAGGACCCTCATCCAGCCACTTCCCCGTAAAGCTTAGAGGGACCTCACTGAGTATTTGCCCCCCTTGGCGGAAGACCATGAGCGACCAGGGGAGCAATACCCCCAGGTTAATCAGTAGTAACAAACCCCCAAATACTGCCCACGACTTCAACAGCTCTTTTAACTTTTGCCTGTTAAGCAGCAGATAACCCACCGAATAAAGCGCTAAAATAAGCAAGAGGTCCACAAGCGGTTGATAATTGGGGAGATAGAGCAGAATCCCAAAAAAGAATAGCGCCGCCAGAATGCTGAACTTGATCTTGCCCTTTATGTATGGGGCATCTATAGCTTTGATGAAGAAAGCCAGAATAAAGGGGAAAACACCGTAAAACCAATACATTTGCATTTGCTTGAAAAGGGTGGGGCAGAACATAAAGAACAAGGCAGCTGTCCAGCAAGCAATGCGCTTTCTACCCCCTTTGGGATGTATCTTAGAATAAACAACGGAGGTGAGATAATACATGCCCAAGCCGGGGAGTATGAAGTTGAGATAGAGCCATAGCTTTTGAGCCATGGCGAGGGACATCCCCATCTTGGCGGTGATGAAGAAAAATGACCACTGAAAATAATACAGCGAGCCAAATTCCATTCCGCCGCCATTCATATCGCTCCAGGTGTATAACAGGCGATGGATGTTCCAAGGGGGGTTCAGGGGGTACATAACATCCCCGCCAAAATACAGGAGGTCCCCCTCAAACCAGACTGGGAATATGCATAATCCGATGAGGGCTAAAAGTAGGTAATCTATCTTTGGCTGTGAAAAGATACGCTTTATCGTCGCAATCAATTTATTTTTCACGTTATCTATAACTTACCATTAGTTGTTAAGTCATCAAGTGCCAAATCAGGCTTATCCAAGTGCTCTATCACTTCAACCAGCAGGGCTTCATTTTCAACTTGAATATAGCTCGTGGGACTACCCAGGGTATCAACCCGAATTCTATCGGAAGACCTTATGTACATAACGAGCAACTGACCGAGGAGACCGGATAAATTTCCTCGGCCATTTCAGGATGTTTTGAGAAGCGTGATGGAGGATAAATTGTCTTGTGATCTTACGTGCTATTTGCTTTAAGGTTTCCCTGGTAAACCCATCGGGCAGGAAAACTGGGACACAAGGATGTAAAAACATCGATGGTTTCTCCACCTCCGGCTCATAAACATATTCAACCCAGTCGTCAACTGGTTGTAATTGAGCAAACTCGGTACCCGGATACACCTGAGCAATGAACCAAAGGGTATTGCTTGACTTCAGTTCTTTTGCCACCGAGACACTCATTTCTATCGTCTCCATTGTCTCACCGGGATTGCCAATCATGAAATAGGCAATGGCCTCTATACCAGCCTTCTTGGTCAATTCGATAGATTCCCTTGCTCTATCAAGGCTTATCTTTTTTCGGATATTCTTCAAAATTTCCGGCGAGCCACTCTCAATTCCAAATTTAATACGGCGGCATCCTGCCTTTGCCATTAAATCGAGCATCTTACTGTCGACCTGATCGACACGGGCTAAGCATTCCCAAGGATAGCGGTTGAGCCCCCGGTCGATCATCATCTGACACAATTCAAACGTCCGTTTTCGGTTAAAGGTGAAATTATCATCCATAAACGAAAAGGACTTCACCTTAGGATAGCGAGTTTTTAAAAAATCCAACTCGTCTATTATATTATTGGGTGAACGCCCCCGCCATCTGCCAAAAAGGTGTGAGCTACTACAGAAGGCGCAGCGATGAGAACAGCCACGACTTCCTACAACCTCAGCAGCATTGGGTACAGTAGCGTACTTAGTATATTCAATATATTTGTTGTAATCCACTAAATGACGCGCCGGATAAGGTAGCGCATCGAGATCGGTGATCAATGGCCTTGAAGGCGTCACGATTATCTGTTGTCCATTCCGAAAGGCCAAGCCCTTAATGTCTTCGACCGGCAGCCTCTCCTTAAATGCCTGCATCAGTTCCAAAGTTGTATTCTCGCCTTCACCCAATACTACGTAATCAATGGGATAATTCTCCAGAAGGTTACAATAGTCAAAGGTGGCATGCGGCCCACCGGTAAAAACAGGGATGTGAGGGTCGATTTCCTTGACGGCACGAGCAATAGCAACTGCGATTTTGGCCGTTGGTGTCAACATACCCATGCCTACTACATCTGGAGCTGACCTTTCTATCCTGCTTTTGATAGTTTCGATAGATAATTTTTCGTTGCATGCATCTAATATCTCAACTTCAAAGTCGTTTTGCTCCAATACTGAGGCTATGCTGCCTATCCCTAACGGAAATCCCCACACCAAGGGTTCAGGCTTCCGCTGCTGCGACTTGAAAGGCTCGATTACATCAATATTCGGGGGAAACAATAACAACACTTTCATTCTTTTACCCTCTTTACCGCTTTTGCAAACCAAATTTGGGCAAATCTTTCTAGAATGGAAGGAAATGTGCCAATTCCTTTGCTACCGAAGCCCAACCACAGCCCTTCAATATGTTGCACTTCAAAATCATTTTCCAACAGCTTGATAAGGTCTTGTCTTGAATATTCACGGAAATGCCACTGTTCTTGAGTATCTCCAAATGTAAAGTGGTCCACACCCAAACGCAGCGGGTACTTTGTTGGTCTGCCCATCATCTTCTTGATTCGATGTGTTAGCCTATCTTTGTTGGGCACAGTCAGCACTAAGTAACCCCCATTTTCAAGAACGCGATGGATTTCCCTGAGCACATCGAGATCATTTTCAATGTGTTCAAGTACGTCAAATAAGACAACACACTTAAAACACTCATCCTTAAATGGTAACTGATAGCCACTAGCCAAGACAAAATGCAATTTTTGGGATTTTTTATCTCGAACAAAGATGTTCCTGACATCTATACCCACGATGAATTTGCAGAATGGCTCGAGTCTTTTAGTCCAGAACCCATAACCACAGCCACAATCAAGAATTTTGCCATCTATATACCCTAACTGTGAAAGCGTCTTCTGCATGATACATTTCGTGTCTCTTGCCTTGCTTCTTGATTCCTCTACAAGCTCGATCTTTTTCATCTTCACGTACTTCAAATAACAGGCTTCCCCTTCATCCACCGCTTAAAGAGCTCTGTTTAAAACAATTACACTGACTTTTTTGGATGCCGGTGATTCCATTTTTTATCCTGCAAGCTTTAGCTATTATTATGAATTGAAAGGCAAGCCAAGTAGGTAAAACCTTAAGCCTTGAAGCAAGACCGGTATAATCAATCTTGGTAATCTCATATCCAGCGGTTTCAAACAACTTCTTTGCCGTTTTTAGAGTGAAAAACCTCAAATGACCCTTACTCAATATTCCACTTTCCCCATAATCAAATTTACCGAAGAGCAATTTCACCCTGTATTCCAACCTTGCGATATTAGGTATAGATGCGATAACAAATCCATCCGACTTTAAATACCTTTTCAGGTTAATAAGCACTAAATCTGGCCTTCTTAAATGTTCAAGCACGTCACTGAAGATGATGACATCGAAATACCCATCTGGAAAGGACGGTTCCTCAATCTCTTCCACATCGGCGGCTACAACCCTGTCGCAGTATTGAGCGGCAATATCAACTGCATCTTGGTTGATCTCAATACCCACGATATTACAATCTTTTTTCTTTAATTCCTTGGCTAAATAACCTGTGGCACAACCTACATCCAAGATCGTCTTACCATTGCCAATGTAGTTTATGATTTTTGTATGAGGGCTATGCGGAGAGGGATTATATATTGGCATTTCATCGTGGGAAAACATGATTTTCACTTATTCGACTTCATCGCTTCCATTATTTCTTCAGCCCTTTTGTTCCAGTCCCATCCCTGGACAAACTCCAAGGCATCCTTCCTGGTTTGATGGTATAAATCCTCATCATGGAGAAGATTCAAGACCAAATCTGCAAATGCTTCAAGAGCACCGATCGGCGCTTTTAGCATCCCTTGTGGATAGCAAAATTTGTAACCGGGCAAATCGAAGCCCACCACGGGAAGACCGCAAGCCATCCCCTCAGCAGCCGCCATGCCTCCAGTATCAAGGACAGGAGTATGTAAAAAAACCTTGCTCGATTTCAGGATGTTATACTTCTGCTTTCCATCAACATATCCCAGCATATCAACATTTCCCTCCAAGCCCCTTCTTTTGATTTCATTTTTAACTTTGTTTTCCAAGGGGCCATTGCCAATCAAGGCCAATTTTGCATTTGGTCTCACTTTGCATACCAAATGCCAAATCCTAATTAGTTCCAAAGGGCCCTTTTGAGGATGCAGGCGACCGACAAAGCAACCATCATAGTTGAAGTCTTGGGTGGAAGGGATCTCCGAGATGGCCTTTATGTCAACCCCACCATAAACAGGGGTAACCATAGCTGGAGATACTCCGCTCTTCACAAAGATATCTTTGTCCAATTGGTTGGTGACAACAATGTGATCAGCGTATCGTCTTATGAGCCAGTAAGCGATTCTCTGAGAGAAGTAATAAGCCAGATTCCTCAAGCTAAAGGATGCACGACCGCCTCGATAACCTATGTCCGATGAACTCTTGAATAGGCTTGGAGCAAAGAGATAAAAGCCTGCCACCCATTTTGAATTTTTTGCCCTCTTCTTCATCACAAAAGCAGGTATGGAATCGGGCCAAAAATCTGTAGAGGAATAAATAATTAAACTCTTTGCCTCAAAAGAGGTTCGGGAGAAATTAAAACATGCCTTAATAGTGCGGATAATGTATAAATAGAAAACGCCCAATCCCTTAAATCTCGCTGATGGCAGGAGGAAATAGTTTACATTCTCTAAATTTTGACTCTGGCAAACCTTCAAACCCTCTTCGGTAGTAAATATATTTATGATATTTCCTTGCTTGGCCCATCTTCGGGCGCACTCAATGAAAATCCTATCGCTACCGCTTATTGAGCCAGAGCGGGTCATTCCATTAGCTATTATGTTTATTGCAAGTGCCATTATTTCCTTCGACCTTTATGTCACTCATAGGTTTCAGCCATCTTCTGTATTTAGTACTTCTGAGCTATGCTACAGCACCGAAAACATGCCGGGAAATATCCTTCTTTCTTCAATACTTTTCTAAAATGACGAAATGTTTGGTTATTCCATAGACTTTGAAAACTTTCCTCTCTGAGATTTCCAACTACGTAACTAAGACAGGGGGATAAACTTCCATCAGGCAATATCTCGGCAAGCAGCCAAGGGGCATGACAGCTAGCTTTCGTGTGGCATGATTGGCTAAAATATTTGGGTATGCCAGATTTGCCGGCGAGGGAGGGGAAAAAGCTGATAGGTATTTTGTGTTTACCTTTTTGTATTTTCTGAACCTCTTCTACCAAAAGAGATACATCAACATCTGCAATATCGTCTCCATTATCAGTTATATATGCCCGGACATCACATTTTGAGTTGAAGAGCTGGTTAAATTTAAAATTATGTGCGGCAACTGTTTTCTGGGGATAAAAGGTTAAATATCCAAAGGTCAATTCATCAACACCTAATTCCTCGGCAATTTCTACCACATCGCTTAAATATGACACATTAAGCGCGGAGATAATACAATGTAGTTTTATATTCGGTAAAGCTGATTTGCGTCGAGATTTAGCGTTAACCAATAATCGAGTGCCCTTTACTGTCTTTTCAAATGTCCCCGGCGCCCCCCTTGATATGTCATGAATTTTATTAGGTCCATCTAAAGAAATACCTATATTATCGATTTTTGAGTCCAAAATTCTCTCGACATTTTCAGGGGACAATAAAACCCCATTCGTAGTGGTTGAGCAGATTAGTCCCCTTTTCTTAGTGTGCTCGATTAACTCAAAGATATCATTGCGAAGAAATGGCTCGCCGCCGCAAAAATATACTATTGGTTTAAAGAAGGATATTTGATCGATAATGCGTTTTACCTCTTCTGTAGTAAGTTCATAATTTGTTTGATCCTCGATATTGGCTGGTTTCAGTTTATCACGTACTAAACACATCTCACACCGTAGATTACACCTACTTGTAATCCAGAAGGTTACGGTATCCGGGTAAAAGCTCCGTCCGCTACCAAGAAAGTGGTAGTCGAATAATGTCTTACGCCGTATCCTTTGAAAAATATAACTTATGGTTGAAGTCGGGTTATTAAGAATTCCGGCAAGCATTATTTTTTTCTTCATCTTCATCACTTTTAGCGCACCATAAAGCTTCTTATGGATTTTAGAGTCTCTTTGTTCCTTGCTAACTGAACTCACCATTAAGCCACAAAACGCAGCTGGATACTGCACAGCCTTGTAGATGATTAAGCCCGCGAAATGGATAGGGTCTTTAAGCAATGAGTCAATATGACGAATAAAAGGCAAGCGTATTGGGAATAGTTGTTTCACTGCATGGATTGGATATTTCCTTATATATTTCTTTGCAAATCTGCTATAGTAGTATGCTTTTTGGACAACTTCCTTTAGTGATACCGCTTCACCCGTATGCTTCTCCAAAGCATTTATTCTTCCAGTTTTATACCCAAGGATATTTAATCGATGTTGCATGTCTTCCTCAGCACCGACTAACTCTTCATCATACCCGCCCAGGCTGACAAACACATCTTTTCTATAAAAACGCGCTGACTCAAAAAAATCATCTCTAATATAGGTCAACCTCTCGAGAGCTTTGACCCTTGCCCAGAAACCATCTCCCTCAGTAATAACTGATGCATAAATAGCATCATATCCCCCTTTGATGCATTTCTCAACAGCTTGCCCTACATAATCCTGGTCGATTATCATGTCAGCCCCGGTGATAAAAACAAATTCCCCATTTGCTTCTTTAACTCCGTAGTTATCCTGACTGGCTCTCTCGGGACCTACCTGATAGACCTTTGCCCCATATTTTTGGGCAATTTCCCTTGTGTTATCGGTGCTATAGTTGTCCACCACTATAGTTTCGATGTTGGGATATGTCTGCTGCTTGATAGACTGGAGGGTGGCCTCGATAGTCCTCGCTGAGTTAAATGTTGGCACTATTATCGACACTAAAGGTTTAGCATTCATAGTTGATCACCTTTTATTAGGCATCATTGCAAGTACCTATCTCACTTCGGCATCTATTTCATAATGATTTACTTATACGAGCTGGTTTAAGGTATCGCTTATTATTTTTGCACCATTTGATTGTCTTCAATAATCCATCCTCAAATGAATATTCAGGTTCCCACCCCAGTATCTCTCTCGCCTTAGAGATATCTGCCTGAAGTATTGGCACCTCACCGGGGCGAGGTGATTGAAAAACTATCTCGCTTTTTGAACCGATCAACTCAATTATCTTCCCTGCGATTTCGATGATTTCTAAGCTTTTACCTGAACCTATATTAACTGCTTCTCCTGCCAGATCATATCGCTCGGTCATTAGAGCTATAGCCTTGGCAGCATCTTTCACAAAAACGTAATCTCTTTTTTGTGTTCCATCCCCGGCAATAGGTATGGGTTTGTTATCTAATGCCAACAGAATGAATTTCGGTATAACAGCATAGGAAACCACCCGGGGGCCAAATATGTTGAACAGCCGAATCGTTGAGTAATTTAAGCCGTAAGAGTGGTAATATGAGTAACCTATCAACTCCCCAGCCGCTTTACTGGCACCGTATGGCGACCGGGGGTAAAAACCGTGCTTTTCATCAATTGGGATATATTTTGCTGTCCCGTATGATTCTGATGAATTAATATAAACAAATCTTTCTATATCACATGTCCTTGATGCCTCAAGTAAATTTAAGGTGCCATCTACATTGTTTTCCCATATTTCAACTGGATAATCGATGCTATAAGGTACCGGGCCGGAGGCTGCAACATGGATTACTATGTCTTGGTCGGAAAGCGCCTGGTGGCAATCACGCGTGCTTCGAATATCGCCCCAATATATCGATACTTTATCTTTATAATTTTGGATGTTGTGAAGTTTGAGATCGCTATGGCTTCTCCGTTCAAATATTGTAAGCTCCACCCCGGTATCGAGGATTTCCTCCACGATATGTGATCCAAGCATTCCAGCGCCACCGGTTATTAAACATTTCCCCCGTTTCATATTCATGACAGCCTTCATTTTAATTGTAAGCACCGCATAGCTACTTCGATAGATTTTAAACCATCATATCCAGTTACAGGCATCTCTGCATTGCTTCTGATTGAGTTCAAGAATGATTCCAATTCCAGCTTCAACGATTCACTGATTGGAACAAATAACTCTCTCGTTAAATAAGAATCCCCACCGTAATTACTGAACTCTAATACCTTTTGATTGATCAAATTGCCTTTTATGAACTTTGTTTTGGTATAAATGTCAATCTCTCTTACTTTGTAAGGTGTTAGCCAATTTGTGGTTATATGAGCTAAAACCCCGTTCTCCATTTCAAAGGACAAAATCGCGATATCCTCTCTTTCAGATAGACTTCTCGAGGTTAAACCGTACATTCTTTTAAATTCTGAATTCGCCAGATACCTAATAAGATCTATGTCGTGAGTTGCTAAATCGATGACCACACCGACGTCCCTGATTCTCGGTGGTATCGGTCCAACCCTTGTGATGTCAATCGAGATAATATCGCTATTTTCAATGCTCCGTTTTATAACCGGTATGATGGGGTTGAACCGCTCAATATGCCCGATCATAAGCTTTACCCTATTATGTTCAGCCTTCCTTATTATCTCTCGAGCATTGGCAACGGTGTCGGCGATTGGCTTTTCCAGCAGCATATTCACCCCAGCATCAGCCACATCTACAGCAACTTTTTTGTGGAGAGAGGTTGGAACGGCAATGCTTACTGCATCTAAGTCCTGCTTGAGAAGCTCTTTGTAGTCGCTAAACGCTTTGGTATGAAATCTCTCTGCGATGTAGTGGCCTAAATCTGCGTTTACATCGGCAACGCCAACCAGCTCCACATCTGGAAGCTCAGAGTAAACCCTGGCATGGTGCTGGCCCATCGCGCCGACGCCTATTACGCCGACTTTGATCATTTTATGCCCATTCTTGATAAAACATCAAATATTTCAAGGAGGCTTACGATGACATGATTTGGAAAAACGTCTTTCTCTTTATACTTTTTATCACGCGAGATTAAAACCGTGCAAATTCCAGCTTCTTTACCTCCAACAATATCGTGATAACTATCTCCAACAAGCAACGCTTCTGAGGGTTTTAGATCCATTTTCTTTAGCGCTGCCATTACATGTTTTGGATTAGGTTTTAATTCGATTACATCACCGCGAGAAACAATCAAATTTGGTTTCGGGATATTTAGCTTTGTAATGCATTTCTCTATACATTTTCTACCGTTTCTTGAAACAATAGCAACACTTATATGGTTCTTTTTTAAAAACGAAAGAACTTCTCTAGCGCCTACAGCCAACTTTGCATTTTCTATCGATCTCAGCTCTTCATCTTCAAGAATTACATTTGCCTTCTTTTTGACCTCTTTTACCAAAAACTTGGAGAGGTGATTTTCCAATTTTAGCAATGAATTGTTGATTGATTCGATCAAAGGATGGAAATCCGATTTGATGCCAAATTGCGAGAATAACCCTTTGAGCCTATGTCTTACGATAGTGTAGTCAATTGGTAAATGAACTAAAGTACCATCGAAATCAAATAGCACCGCTTTCATATTTTTACACTTCTCCATCGCTCGCCTTTTACCAAAATTGGGCCTTTATCCATCAATCTGATCCAATAGAGGCCTTTGGGCGCAGCGTTATACTTTGACAATTTAGAAATTTTCTCCCCATAAGCCAATTTCACATATATGTAAGGCATGTTGACGCCAATTTTTGCAAAAAAATTACTGGTGGTGAAAAATCTACCAGCATTTATTTCAGTAATGCATGGTATACCGTCTATATTTTCCTTTAGATCAATACAAAATACTCCACTTGCTTTCTTATCCATCGCCAGCACGGCTTTAGTGGCAATATCGTTTACGTCATCCCTATGTATAGATACTGCTACGGAAGGTGAAGAAGATTGACCACTTGGCATCAAATGGCCGAAAAGATATTCTAAACGCTGTCTTGCCATAGAAGTAACAAGCTCGCCATCGTTCCAGAGGCTTTGAAAAGCAAATTCTTTCCCGGGGAGAAACTCGCAAGCCATAAAATCTTTATAAGTTAGACCTCTCTTTATCCAACATTCTATCCAAGCCTTTGCGTGCCTTTGCTCCTCAATCGGCAGTGATGCTCTTGAACCAGCACCTTTTCTCGCTCTCAACCATACTTTTTTTAACCTTCTTGCGAGTTCATTAAATGCCGTATTCAAGTCCTTTTCGCTCTTTATTTGAACCATCCGTGGGACAGGAACGCCAGCATTTCTCAAAACTTCGTTTGTTTTTATTTTGTCTTGGCATATGTCTATGGTCTTTCGATTGGGCAGAAATGTTATAGCATTGATTTTTTCTCTATTTTCTGAAAGTACTTTGACTTCTATATCGGGCTGGGGCTGCACAAACTCAGTTTTCTCTTTCTTGACAAGTTCATTTAATTTGCTTATGTAATTTTTCTCGGTGCATCTTGGTACGAGATATCTACGATCGACTTCAGGCAACTCCAGATGCCATTTATTGATGTCCGTACCCACGATATACATTTTCTCTGGTGCCATCCGAAGACATTCTACAAAGTTTATCCCTGCGGGGCCGCCGACGCCTGTTACCAATATCCTTTTCATTTCCCTTCGCTGCCCAATTTAGCCAATGCCTCATTTATACTGGGGTATCTATTCATCTAATAGCTAAAATCCTTCTCAAGCTATGCGCGACTCGTTTTAATGACATTCGCTCGATGAATCTTGGAAATCTTTTAGGTGTCAAATAGAATTTTATGTACGCCAAGGTTTGCAGCTTGACTAGTTTTTCATGAGGAAGTTGTTCTAACTCTAGAGCGGCACCTATTTGTTTCCCATATACCCTCCAGTCTTTACTTAAAATTTTCAGCCCCCCACTTTTTTTTCTTGCCATTTCAACAATTTTGGTCCCAGGAAATGGAACCAAAATAGCAAAATTTGCGTAATCTGCATTTAAATTTTTGGCGAATTCTATAGTTTTTAAAACGCTCTCTTCGGTTTCAAAAGGGTGACCAATAATAAAATTCGCCTCTGTTTTGATACCAACTTCTTTACTCATTTCAAAAGACTTAGTAATCTGGTCTAGTGTAATCCCTTTTTTGATTTTATCCAATATTTCTTGGCACCCAGACTCTACACCATAACCTATAAAATTACAACCTGATTCTTTCATTTTTAATAATAATTCTCGATTAGTAATGTCCGATCTTGTACCTGTTGACCATGTAATTTTTTGATGTATTCCACGCCTGATAAGTTCTTCAAGCATTTCCATCGCAATCTTTCTATTAACAGCAAAAGTTCCTTCGATAAAGAAAATTTTTGTGGCACCGTACTCATTAACATTTCTTTCAACTTCGTCCACAATCTTTTTCGCTGATTTGAATCGGATATTTCTTCCAGTTACTCTATAACAAAAGATACAATTGAAAGGACATCCTCTTGCACCTTCAACTGGAATTTCCAAAGATTCATCTTTCTTCCCAAAACCTGAACTAAGCCCACCGCCCCTATACTTTTTCATATCATAAAGATGCCATGCTGGCATTGGCAAAGAATCTAAATCTGAAATTAGTTTACGAGGTTTGTTTTGTATAATTTTTCCATTGTTTCTATATACTATACCATCAATCTTCTCAAGTTTCTTTCCTGATGCCAAATCTAGCATGATAAATTCCCCCTCCCCTACAGTCGCAATATCAAATGAATCAAATTCTTTTAATGTTTCAACAGGAATTGCAGAACAATGAGGACCACCAACAACTGTTAACACATCATTGATTATTTCTTTAACACATCTTGCAGTATCTGCAGCGTCATGTATTTCAGAAGTATAAGCTGGAATTCCTACTATATCTGGATTAAATCCCTTAATCTTATTTTTTACGTCCTCTAAAGACATAACTTGTGGATCAATTACAATTGTTTTTATATTATTTTTTAGAAGTACTGCCGCGATTGAGGCAATCCCTATTCGTGGAAATAAATTTCCCATCTCAAAAACATCTGTTTTTTCTTTCATTATCGGAGAATTGAACAACGTGACACTTTTTTTCATTTTTACTCACCAAAATCCTTTGAGTTTCTTCTGCACCCCAATTCGGCCAACGTCTTAGTTACATTAGTCAGATCCTTCCTTGCGAGACCGGGGTGAACTGGCAACGAGAGGACCTCCTTGGCAACCTTCTCTAAAATTGGCAGGTCCTCGCGATAGCCCAATTTTTGGTAAAGCGGCTGTTTGTGAATTGGTATGGGGTAGTATACGCGGGCATCGACACCCCTCTCGCCAAGCCTCTTTTTTAACTCATCTCTGGACATGCCGAAATCCTTGGTTACCCTGATCGTATATTGGTGAAAAACATGTTTTACATTTGGCATAATATAAGGTGGGATTAGCCCCTCTATTTTTTTGATTTCCCTCATCAGAAACTGAGCATTTTTTATTCGCTTGCTGTTGAACCCATCCAATTTTTTTAATTGGCAGAGACCTATCGCCGCTGCTAGATCGGTCATTCGATAGTTGTATCCCAGCATGTCGTGTTTGTACCTCTTTGTCTGCCCGTGATTTCTTGTCGTCTTAGCCGTCGCCGCGATTTTTTTATCATCGGTCGTTATCATTCCGCCCTCACCAGTAGTCATATTTTTTGTTGGATAAAACGAAAAACAGCCCGTACCAAAAGATCCAACCTTTTTTCCATCGAATTCTGCGCCATGCGCTTGGCATGCATCCTCTATTAGGATCAAATCATGATTCTCGCATATTTCCATTATTCTTTTCATATCACATGGCTGCCCGAAGAGATGGACAATCAGCAGTGCCTTTGTCTTGTCGGTGATTTTTTCCTCAATCTTCTCAGCATCGATGTTGAAGCTAGCCTCATCTATATCCACAAAAACGGGCTCTGCCCCTGCATGCAAGATGGTGTTTGATGTCGATACAAAGCTAAAAGGGGATGTAATCACCTCTGAATCTTTGCCGATTTTATCGGAGAGCAGTGCAGTATGTAATGCCGCGGTGCCAGAATTTACCGCTACGGCGTATTTTGTTCCAATGTATTTAGCAAAGCTTTCTTCAAATTCTTTTACTTTTGGTCCTTGTACAAGTGTCCCCGACCTTAATACACTAATCGTCTCATTGACTTCTTCTTGACCTATCTGAGGTATCGAAATTCGGATTTCTTTATTTTTATTCATTCTTTTTTCGCCCAAAATTCCCCATATGCCTGAAAATCGATTTGGATTCCTTTATGTGTACTCGACATCCTACTGGTCTCATTCACCGCGAGAAATCCCTCAGGTGCCCAAAGAGTTTGCTAATTCCTCTCCTGATGAACCTCAGGTCGTCCAAGTTCCGGACTGAGGTTAGCTTCCTAGCAATATATCCGGGCGAGAAGAACACTTTGTACAGGCTCTGAACGACCTCCTTTATGTCATTCTCGCTTATCGGCGATCTCATTACGGCCCCCCCCATGTCGTAATCATCCCAATCCTCCGTGGCTAGCCATCCATTCGCCCTACACTCCTCGTACAACTTGGTTCCGGGATAAGGGATCACTATCGTCGCCTGTAGGGTGTCCGCGTAGCCCTTCCTGAACAGGTACTGAGCGAGCCCCACCGTCCTCATCGCTTCCTCTTTGGTCTCCCAAGGATAGCCGATCATTATCGTGACGTGGGGCTCTAAACCAGCTCGTTTAGCGAGCATGCAAGATTTGACGATTTCTTCAACGGTCAAGTTCTTGTTTATTCTATTCAATGTTTCTTGGGAGGCCGACTCAAGCCCGAACAGCAACATCCGGAAGCCCGCCTTTTTCATGAGTTTATAATCCTCAAAGTTGCAGGCGCCGAAGCGCATGTTACAGCTGAAGTCTATCTCTTGGTTAATGCTCCTCTTTACCATGAGTTCGCAGAATTTCCTCAGCCAACTGCCCGCTGGAAAAGTGCCAGTATCATCGAAAATCGTCTTTACCCCGTAGCTCTCTATGAGGTGACTTATTTCGTCGACGAGTAGCTCCGGTTTCCTCACCCTGAAGTTGGGGTATAGCACGGACCAAGCACAAAAGATGCAGCGGTGCCACCAACAATCGCGCCCGACCATTGTATAAGTTCCAGGAGTGCGCTTGAAATTCCCGTTCTTCTCGCTGTAGAGCCACCACTTGGTTAGGTCTCGGTCTATGAAGGGCAAGTTATTTAGGTCGTGATTCGTTTGAAACCTGCCTGTGTTTTTTACCCCACCGTTTTCTCGGTACCATATCCCAGGTTCCAAAATCTTTTCCTTTTCCTCCAACCACTCGACCAAATTTAACAGCAAGAAATCAAAATCTCCACCAGTTAAGATGAAGTCGACTTCGGAGTTCTCCATAGATTCAGAGGGCAGTGCAGTGACGTGATCCCCAGCTAAGACGAGTTTGGTATCCGGGCTGACTTCTTTCACGTCATTTATAATCTTCCAATGCTTCTTCACAACTGGCGTCTTCGTCTCGATCATCATCAGGTCTGGAGTTTTCTTCTCGACCTCTTTCAACCATTGACCGTAGGTTTTCCTTTCGGCTATCGCGTCGTCCCAGATGACTTCAGAGCCTGCTTTATCCAGCAGAGTCGCCGCATAGGTCGGGACGCAGGGATAAATGTACGTCGGCTCTGAGAAGACCTGGTATTGGCGATTTTGCGAAATCATCGGCGTGCCCTTGATACCAGATATCGGCGGGTAGGAAATGCTTACCCTCATCTCTTCAACTCCTTCTTTATGAGCCCTAGCAAGAAGAATGCGCCGTAGACCATGTGCGTGGCTATTATCCCAAGCCAAACCGGCAGAACAAGTTTTCTCGAAGGTAGAGCTGCCGCAAGGGCCAAAGTGGCGTAACCCAACAAAACAGCCCCGAAGATCCACCTGAATATCGGATAAACGAACGAAACTATCCCCCCGACCACTAGAAACAAGAAGAAAAGCGAGGGCAGGAAATACATGAGCCTTCGAGATGTTTCCGGAAACTTCTTGGCGAAAAACCCTCGATGCAGGCCGAAATTGGAGACCTGTTTGAGATGTTGCTTAAACAGTGGCTTTCGATGGTGATAGACCGCGACGTTGGGGGATTCGATCATCCTCTTCCCAAGCTTCTTGAACTTCAAGCAAAGCAGAGTATCCTCTCCTGGCCAATATCTCTCATCCCAGCACTCGGCATCAAGCAAGATTGAATTTTTTGCCACAAAATTGCAGGAATGGATATCGTCCGATTCACGGGTGCCTTTTGTTTTGTATCTTTCTGCCACGCTGCCAACCATGAAAGAAGACAACACGTGTCCGCTTGCCTTTTGCATGTCAGAATCATCGCTTGGGGTTATGCCGGGACCCCCAACCGCCGAAACATTAGAACTATTGAGGTGTCCAACGGCATTTTTCAGCCAATCTTTTCTCGGGTAAGCGTCGGAATCTATGAATGCGCATATTTTCCCGCTAGAATTTGCGATTCCAACGTTTCTCTTCGCCCCAGGCGTGACTGAACCCGTGGGTATTACTTTAACTCCTGGCGGATTGAGCTTCGGCCTGAAATCGGGTAGCACTAGAATCTCGTAATCCGAGTAATCGAGTGCCAGGCAATGTTGAATGCATTCTCTTGTATATCCATCAACTTCCTTACAGGGTATTATGATCGAAACTTGTTCGCTCAACTTTCCACGACTCTCCTCACCACCGGCTTAAGGATCATTCTCATCGCAGGAAATTGGTGCAAAAATGCGCCAAGTCTCCCGATTTTCGTGTCAGTAACCTCACTTGCATCCCAGCTCACGAAGCTTTTCGGTCGTAGGACCTCAGAACCCTCATCCGAAAGGAAATCGCCAAGATGTCGAGGGCTATTTTGAGAATGTCCCTGAATTTTATTTTCTCCGACTCCGGCTTTAAATCCAGCTCAATCGGGGCCTCCACTATCTCATACCCCTTTCGGTTGATGTTCGCAAGCAACTCGACATCGAAGGCGTACCCCCTCACAAGCAACCGGGGCATGACTTTCTCCAACGCCTCGTGTTTGAATAGCTTCACACCAACTTGGGTATCCTTAACCGGCAGTCCTAAGAACAGTTTAACGGCCGTGTTGTGAAGTGCGCTTAGGAAGAGCCTCCGCGTTGAACATCTAACCTTAGATTTTGGGTGGCGCTTTGAGCCTATGACGACATCGATGTCGCTTTTTTCCATGAGTTCCAAAAAATCCACCAAATGCCTAGGATGGATTTCCAAGCCAGCATCAAAAAATACAGCAAGTTCGCCCGAGGATGCCTCAAATCCCAACTTCAAGGCTTGGCCCTTTCCATTATTCTTATGGCATCGAAGGAGTTGCAAACCTTTGATTTCAGATGCGGCAATTTTGAGTTCCTGCCAAGTTCCGTCGGTCGAGCCATCGTCCACGGCTATTATTTCATGCTTCATGTTCATATTCTTCAAAACTTTATCGACCTCTTTCAGAGTGGCTCGAACGTTTGCTTCCTCGTTAAAAACGGGCAGAATTACAGAGAGCTTCATAAAAGTTAAACCAGACTTTTTGTATGAAGGATTAGCATGATTGCCAGCGTCGTCTGCAGCAAAACCGCGCTTGTCGCGAGCCCAATCCCTCCAAAGCCGGAGCCCAAAACCAAGATGCCAACAATTCCGACAGCAAGCGCAGATAAATACGAAATCAACACCGCGCCAGGTCTCTCTCTTGCATAAAGTTCGGACATCTTCGTCATGGCTACGGCGTAGGGGATTATGCTCAAACTCATAATCTGGGTCAGCCTCACGCTTCCGGCAAAACTCGGGAAGACGAAGGGGATTATCAAGGGTGAAAGCAAGATGACCGAAGCAGCGAGCGCGACCGATGTGAGGATGCCAAGAGTTTCAACCGGCTTAGTTTTAATTCCAGCCGACTTCTCTGGCAGCAGGTAGTTGAAAAGAACTCCTGGCAAAACGCCTAAGGCAGCGAAGATTTGGTATGCCAGCTGGTACAGACCTAGCGTAGCCATCCCGAAAACGCCTCCTATTAAAATTTTGTCTAGCAAGCTGGTTGAACCCGTTGTGATATCCACGCCGAATGCCCTCAGGGCGAAGCCAGCCTTACCCCTTGCCTCTCTTATGCCCGGGTTGCTCTTGTACACATATCTAAGGGACAAAAGGCCGAAGATCAGGTATGGAATTGCGTAACCAAGAATCACGCCAAGCAGCCCAATCAAGGAGTACATCGTCACGGCTAAGAGTAGGGCCATGAGCTTTGGCACCACGCAAATCCACTTGTAGCGCTTGTATCTGCGCCTCCCCAGTTCTGAAGAGATGACCATGGAGAAGAGCGATAGACCAATTATCAGCAGGCCAACCAAGGGTTCGATCAGCAGCCCCATCGCTACGCCCACGGCTAGGCTGGCAACGAGGACAATCGCTGTGGCGCCTCCAACGAGTTCATCCCTTCCCTCCTTCGGGTAATACGTGATCACTGTCTTCTCCCACCCGAGCACGCAAAACGTTGAGGCGAACATCGCTATCGATATCAGCCAGTTGGCCTGCCCGTAGTCGCTAGGCTCTAGCAATAATGCCATGATGAACCAGAACACTGAACCAATGGCTATGGCTCCGGCCTGCCCAATCGCCACATGCAGGAAACCGGGGTGACTTCTAAGGACCCTGTTAACTGATTCCATTCCCGTTTTCAGCTCCACTAGCCAAATGCTAGAGCCTGAGCAATCCCTTCAGGAGCTTGCTGAGCAAATTACCGCTGTAATAGGCCCTCACCGCCCACCAAAGCGGAATCCAACCCTCCCTCAGGACTCGGTTGAGATGGTAAAATTTAAGGTAGGGCTTGCCGAGGAATCTCCAGTATTTGGCCTCGAAGTCCTCCAGATCTTTCCCTTCCCTCAAACTTTCGGCAAGCAGGTTCGCAACCGAAACGCCGGGCCCAATCCCGCCGCAGGAAATTGGGTTGACGGTGAAGCCAGCATCGCCTATCGCGACGAGATTATCGTGGACGAGCCTGATGGGCTTGTAGTTCGGGATCAACCCGTATCCCCTTTCCAGCACCCTAACGTGATCCAGCCCGAGCTCCCTCTTGAACGACCTGAGCCTCTCATCGAAATCCAACCCTCGGACTCCAGCCGCCACGTAACCAATGTTAGTCGAATGCTCGGCCGGGAAGATCCAGCTCGTCTCGCGGTGGTTGAGCAAGTGTATATCCAGCTCATCGCCTTCATCCCCCCCGTCGATCGTCTCCATGCAACCTAGGAGGAACATCTCGCGCCTGTTCGGCAGGTAACATCTCCTTAGGACGGCCGAAGAACCAGATGCATCCACGTATATCTCGGCATCGATCCTTCTCTTACCAGCACGGACGTAGCTAATCGCGCCCTTGAATCCGGGCTTGGCCCTCCCCCTCACCCACTCGCAACCCTCGGCGAACGCGACCTCCAGCAGCCCCCTGCAGAACTTATGTCTGTCGAGCACATAGCCGTCGAAGTTGACCTGGAGGCTCCTCCCGCCGATGCTCAGCCGCATGCTCCTGACTCGCCTGACCACTGCCCCAAGGGCTTCGGGAGAAAGGGATTCCTTGAACCAAGAGCTAGCGACCGCCCCAGGACAGGGTTTTCTCCCGACCTCGTCCAACCCCTTCTCCTCGATTAGGCATACGTCGAAGTCCGAGGCTAAATTGTAAGCTAGGGAGGAACCAGCGATGCCCGCACCGACCACGCAGATATCGTACTTCATGGGTAAAGTCCGACTGGTTTGTTCAAAACGCTCAATCCCAAATATATTGCATAGAATTCGTCCTTCGCCCAATCCCCTGCTCCGAGGTTCCCCCAAGCTTGGGCCTGCATCGAGAGCTTCTCGGCCAGAGGCTGCCCTATCTCCCTCGCCCTATCCATCAGGCCTTTCATCATTTCTCTAAGCTTCCCCACAGCAATCGACAAAGCCTTGGCTAGACTTCCGCTTCGAACCACGTCCACCACTCGGATAGTCAGGTTGATCAGGGCTCGCTCTGGCTCATTCAGGGCCTTGAACCAGACCCTCTTGCGTAGGGATTTGAGCTTGATTGAAATCAGCTCCCCCCTAACAAACAATCGAGTCAGCCTCCTCTATCCTTTACTTCCCCTTTCTCTTCTAATTTTTATACCTTATGGTTAAAATTATTGTTATACTTGCCATGGAAAATAATTAAAAAAGAGGATTTTAGCGAAAACAAGGTAAATCTCATTGGATTCCGATGAAAGATTCCGACGAAGCCGCCGTAAAGGAATTAAGAAGTATCGGGCTGAACAGCTACGAATCGCGAGCTTATATTTCTCTATTGAGATATGAAAAGCTCACCCCCATGCAAGTTGCAGACCTCGCCAAAGTACCGAAGCCAAGGGTATATGACGTGTTAAGAAAACTCGAGACAATGAGATTTGTCGTTAGGGAACCCAGAAAAAGAAAGCCAAGATATGTTGCAATCCCCGTCAAAACCGCATTGAAACACTATGATAGAGAATTGGACAGGGAATATTCAGAAAAAGCAAAACGTATTGAGAAGCTCTCATCAAAACTTGCCAAAATGATACCCCCTGCTATCCCCAAAGAAGAGATTACATACGTTTTGGATCCAGATCAGATGACTGACTGGGCAAGTAAAACTTTTGCAAATGCGAGGAAGAGAGCTTGGGGGATCTTACCGAATGCAAAAAAATCTGTTTTCGATGTTTCAAATCCAAAGAATACAATGGCTGCCTTGAAGAAAAAGGGAGTTCAACTTAGATTCTTGGGAAAAGTAACGAAAGAGAATCTTGATTTCATAAAAGAGATGAGTAAGTACGCTGAGATAAGACATTGCCCAGAACCTGATCTTGCTTTTTTAGATATCGACGGGAAAGAAATTCTTCTATCAGCAGTCACGCAGGACGGTACATTTGACGTGGGCATTTGGGTAGGGCATCCTAGCATGGTAAAGCTCTTTGAAGACTATTTCGTGCTAAAGTTTAAAGAAGGAACGCCCCTGAATGTACGAATAAAGGAATTAAAGGAGTCTTAGTACGCCCCGATGTCGGTTGGGGCCCTAAGCAGCACCTTCGTTCTTTATCGGGCAAAGGAAGGAGTTTCTGTTAACCATCAGCTACCTCCTTGGGCAATGTGAAACAAAAAGTGGACCCTTTTCCCAACTCACTCTCTACCCATATTTTCCCGCCATGTGCCTCTACAAGTTTTTTGCATATGCTCAATCCCAAACCCATTCCAGGGTTAGAATGATCCACTTGAAATCCCTTGGTAAACAGCTTGGAAATATCCTCGTTTGAAATACCTATGCCGGTATCCTTTACTTTGACGAGAATGTGATCTTTCTCCTCTTTAGCTTCTACAGATATCTTACCTCCCTCCGGGGTGAATTTGATCGCGTTATCGACTAGGTTACTCACAACATCTCTCATGTGGTCCCTATCGGCCTTGATCAATGGTAATTTAGCTATCTTTTGAGTGAGAATAATCTTTTTTTGAGCGGCTGATTGTTCCATACTTTTGACTATATCCTGAATAAGGTCACTTAATTGTAGATCTCCCAGAATGGGTTCTATTTTTTTTGATTCCAACTTAGTTAAATACATAATCTTATTGACCGAATCCAAAAGACGTCTTGTCTCATGAGAGATGATCTCCAAGGCTTCTTTTTGTTCTTCAGATACTTTTCCAAGTTTTTCGTTTAAAATCAGCTGGATAAAACTAATCATGGGAGTTAGCGGGGTTTTTAGTTCATGCGCGGACATAGCGAGGAACTCGTCCTTCATTTCGTCTAATGATTTCAGCTCTTCATATGCGTTTTCTAAATTCCTTCTTGTTCCCTCCATATCTTCCAAAATATTCAGGAGAGCGATTTCGAAATCCTTATCTTTTGCTGTTACTGCCCTCTCCTCAGCTGATATTTTCCCCGCCACTGCCGTTCACCCCTTTTCCGTGATTCCTTCAAGCCTTAACTCCAATGCCTTTATCCGATCTTTCAGCTCGACCATCTTCAGCTCGCGGCCAACTGCAATCTTGGCGAACTTCTCCAACTCCTCCATCCGCTGTTTGTTGGCTGCAATCTTGAGCTTCTCCTCTTCTGCTTGCTTGCGCTCGGTGATATCCTTGAGTGAGAAAACACGTCCTATTGGTTTGCCCTCGGCGTCCCTCATTAATGTCACATTAACTAGAATAGGGATTTCACTTCCATCTTCCCTAGTCCCGATGAGTTCTAAATTTTCCAGAACTCCCGTTTTCAAAGTTTTCTTTCTTTCCTCCTCGAGTTTTGCTAAAGAGCGCTTGGCAAGGAATTCTACAACTGGTTTTCCAATCACCTCTTCTCTCTTATAGCCCCAATTTTCTACTGCCTTGTTGATTTGGATTACTCTGCCCTCCATATCGGAAATTCCAACAACATCAATCATTCCTTCAATCGTCGCTGCCGTTGTGGCTACTGCTTTCGCTCGCTCTTCTTCTGCTTTCTTCCGCTCGGTGGTTTCCCCCAACTGCTTAGCAATTGCGTTGATAAGACTTCTCTCTTCTTCCAGAAAGGGACTCTCATCGCTTTCTGGTCTTTCTTCCAGGTAATAGACCTCCACGGCGCCAACCCGCTCGCCGTGCACGACAATGGTGCTGGCTTGCTTCCAGACGGTTTCTTTGAAGTTCTTCGTCTTGTATTCTTTACCTTCCACAATGATTCGTGCGCAGGTGATCTCCGAGTACCGCAAAGCAGGGGGGATAAGGGCAATTGTCCCCTGAAAGATATCCTCCAGTGAAATGTCCGGCTTCGCAACGAGATCAGAAATACTGTAAAGACAATTCAGTTCCTTGACCCGCTCGCCAAGATCGTGCGTTCGCTTCCTCAGCGCCTCCTCCGCCCGCTTGCGTTCTGTGATATCTTGGGCTATTCCGACTAGCTCAATTACTTTTCCGTTCTCATCTTTTATTGGTGTCATGGACATGATAATCGGTAATAATTTTTTATTCTTGTGTTTAACAGTTACTTCTATGCTAGGGATTTTCCTGCATTTTAACAAGTTTTCGATAATCTTCCCCAATTTAGAAAGTTCTTGTTTTGGGTAGAGAATAGCAATGGGGTTTCCAATCATTTCTTTTGCAGTATAACCATACATCAATTCTGCTCCCTTATTACAAAAAATAATATTCCCTTTCAAATCAGTTGTGATAACCGCATCGGTTGTCGAATCAATAATAATCGCACGTTTTTGGAGTTCTTCCTCCGCTCGCTTGCGCTCGGTGATGTCTCTAAAGAAACCTATGTTGCATTCTCTTCCATCAAACAAAGCCTTGGTTGCATCAATATCTGCATAAACTATCGTTCCATCTTTTCTTAAACACGGAATATTTGGTGCTAGTATTTTTTCTCCTCTTGCTTGAGCATTAAATTCAGAAATTACCTGCTCTAAAGCGTATTTTGGATGAATATCATCTACACCCATTCTTTTTAATTCTTCTTCACTATACCCTAACATTCTACATATAGCTGGATTGGCAAATTTGAATTTCCTTGTTTGAATGTCTGCTACAAGTATTCCATCAGCAGTGGATTCAAACAACGTTCTATATCTCTCCTCGCTCTCCCGTAGTTGCTCCTCCGCCCGCTTTAGCTCGGTGATGTCCCTGAGCACCGCGGTTAAATAAATGGGATTACCTTGGGCGTCCTTTATCACTCCGCCGGCAACGCTCAGGGGGATCTCCCTGTCGTCCATCGCGACGAGGACTATCTCCACGGGACCAGCGCTGCCCCGTTCTATGGCTTCTCTGATGAGCGGCATGAACTTCTTTACCTCTTCAGGTTTCTGTTTCTCAACTCCGGGTATCTCCATGATGGATTTCCCCATGATGTCGTTGGGGTCCAGACCAAACATTTGGAAGTACGCACGGTTGGCGAAAACACACCTCCCTTCAAGATCAAGCACAAATACCGGATCAATCATTGCGTTAACTACTGTTGCCAGTGTTACCGCCATCGCCCGCCCCTCCTCGGTGCGCGGCACGTCAGGAACTGGAAAAGTTGGAGCTCTTTCATTTCCTGGTGCTTTTTCTACTTCCTTAATTTTCTTCCCTTTCGCGAGTTTCGCATCCGCTGGGTTGCGTCTTTCCCGCACCGCACCGCCTACTCTTTGAGTAACTCCCTCACCCTACTGACGAGATCCGCATTATCAAATGGTTTTGTGATGTAATCCGCAGCGCCTATTTGCTTGCATTCACTTATTACTTGTTCTTGACCCATAACGCTAAACATCGCCACTTTGAGTCGAGAAGAAATTGACTTTATGGACTTGAGCACTTCAACACCGTTCATGGGCATCAGAATATCCAACAGGATTAAATCAGGTTTTTCTATTTTCAATATACTTAAGCATTCTTCCCCGCCGTATGCAGGCACGACGTCAAACTTTTCTGATTCCAACAACGCTTTAACTGCTTTTACAATATAGCGGGAATCATCTACCACCATTATCTTTTTGCCCACTTCCACCCTCCGCACATTTAATGTGTTTTATCGTTTAACGTAACAACACACTCTTATTTATATTCACCAGCCCAAGAATTTTATACCCTATAGTATAAAAATATTTTGATAGAAGGAGAGCAGGATTTAAGTGTGCGTTGGAGGAGGAGTAAAAAGGGATTAGAGACTAGAGGGGTTAGCCGTGTCTGAAACAGAGGAGTTGTTGTCGAAATTACAGAGGATGGACCTTTCTGATCATGAGATAAAGTTATACCTCACGCTACTCGCCTATGGCACTTTGACCGCGGTTCAAGCAGCGGACAGATCAGGTATACACAGACCAAGGGCATATGACGAGTTGGCCTCACTTGAGCGAAAAGGCATCGTAGTTAGGGCACCTACAAAGCCCATCAAATACCGCGCGGTATCCCCTCAAGAGTCGTTCCGAAGGCTTGCATCTCACATCTCCGAGGAGTATTCAAAGAGGATGGATGAGCTTTCGCGCAACGTTGATGACATCGTAAAAAGCCTGCAGCCACTTTATAACAGAAGAGCTGTTGGGCCGTCTGACATCGCTTGGATTGTGCTCGGTGTGCGTAATATCAAAAACGAGCTTAGAACCATGTTATCAAAAACTAAAAAACAATTTTTTGTTTCGTATGCCCCGGAACTCGATTTCTTCCACAAAATTCGAGAGCTCGATTCCATGTTAGAAAAACTTTGTAGCAAGGGTGTAAATATTATGCCTCTCCTCGACTTATCCGCTCCAGCAGTCATTCATGCCAAGAAGTTCAGGAAGATCTTGGGCCCCAAAACGAGGTTCTGCAATCGGCGCTTTGAGCCGCTAGGAATCTATGCAAGGGACGGGGAACAAATCATAATCACCTATCAAAGCAGTCCAGCGTCACTCACTTACGACATTGCCCTCAATTTAACCGAGAGCCCACTCACGACCATGCTATTTGAAGTGATTACGCAACCCTGGAAGCAAGGGATCTCCCTTACGGAGGCGAGAAAAGAACTCAAGAAACTCAAGAAGAAGACTCACTTACCCACTTGAAGTTTTGTGGAACTGATATTACAAACTTTCGACCTTTTTACCGGTAAATTGAGATTTCAGCCCCCACCATATTGCTCCTTCACGAGCGTCCAGTCGCCGGTGAGGCGCCTAATACTGATGAGGATTAAAATTGCAAGGAGCGCAAACTCTGCTATAACGATGAAGATATTTGATCCCATAAGCATAAACTCGCTAGCCTGAAGTTTTCCGGCCGTTACTATGTGCCACCATCCCAAACAAAACCTCGCCGCAAAAACGATGAAAATGATGTCTATGAAAAGCCTTCCGAATGTCTTGGGTTTTGACCAGCCCAGATTTTTCGTGTGTGCGTTCAATTTTAGACCTCTGGGATTTACTCCCAATGATAATTTCGGGTGTGTCGGGAGAAAAGCCTAAAAACAGTTTTTGACGCCTTAATTTAAAACTAAAATAATATTTTTAAAGGAT
>Ga0315312_1000189_pt1 | contig 95027 bp, 105 predicted proteins | sample TDP7_MG_FD_203629 | JGI IMG/M metagenome (GOLD analysis project Ga0315312, IMG submission 203629) | Freshwater sediment microbial communities from Lake Towuti, South Sulawesi, Indonesia - TDP7 | ecosystem: Environmental > Aquatic > Freshwater > Lake > Sediment | place: Indonesia: South Sulawesi...
CTAGCCCTACTACGAGCGGTACCGGAAAAATCAAGAACCAGGGTAAATTAGTAAACTCGCAGAGCCAACTAGCTATAACGCATGAAAGACCTGCTATTCGACATAATGAAACATCGAAACTTCCTGCAAGGATGCAGAGCCCCAATCCTAACGCCAAAAGACCTAGCATACCAGCTTCTTGAAGAGAAAAATCTATGGAGGAGGGCGCAAAAAAACGAGGATTAAGCACTGAAAATATAATGAAGGTGATTACGATTAAGATCCATACCAAGTTTTCAATACTAAGCAACTGTATTCTTTTCCATTCCAATGCGTTAACCTCATTTTCTATTTATTCTATCGTATAGTAGATTTCTAACTCCTAAATGCTTTACACGTTTCCTCGCAAGGACGTAAATCTTTTGCTCCCACCATTATCTCGAACCAATCCCTGTTTATTCCAAGTATGCCCGCTATCTGACCGCTGAAAGCTATTGAGGCAATTTCTCTCGAATTTACGCCAGATTTCTTAATTACTTCCTTTATCGTGTTAATTGTGGACGTATAGAAGTCTTCAGGCTTTTCTTCAACCCAGCCGACCTGCGGACAATATAGCTTTGACTCTTTGTTTGTTGCATGTATCTATTTAGCTTTCTGACTGGGTGGGCTTGTAGCGAAAATTATTCTTCATCCTTGCACACAATCATTTCCTTTCCGTCGACGCCCTCCTACAAGCCCAAAAGACCAAAAGAATTAAAAGCCATGAACGGAACCAGAAATTATTGTGTGTGACATGGAGAAAGAGCCCTTCCTCAAAATGGAAAACATTCACAAGTTTTACGGTTCGGTCCAAGCTCTTAAAGGAGTGGACTTTGAAGTGAGATCAAATGAGATTGTCGGGTTGATTGGTGATAATGGAGCTGGAAAGTCAACTCTGGTAGAGATAATTGCTGGCAGCGTCTCAAAAAGCAAGGGAAGAATATTCGTGAACGGTAAGGAAGTGGACGTTTCTTCCGTAAAAGCAGCTCGGGATCTCGGAATCGAAATGGTCTACCAGGACCAAGCGGTTGTAGAGACTCTGAGCGTAGCCAAAAACATTTTTCTGGGTAGGGAACTCCTCAGATCCGGTTTAATCAAATTATTGGATATGGAAAAGATGAAAAGAGAGGCCGAAGGGATTACAAAATCATTGGGCTTGGACATACCTTCTCCCGATCAAGAGGTAAGATTTTGCTCTGGTGGGGAGAGACAGGGAGTTGCCATTTCAAGAGCCATGTATTTCAAGGCTGAACTCGTTATCTTGGATGAACCTACCGCGGCTCTATCAATCATTGGAGTTCGAAAAGTATTGGAATTCATACGGCAGTTGAAAGATTCAGGTGCATCTTGTATATTCATTTCTCATAATCTCCATCATGTATATCCCATTGCAGATAGAATTGTCGTGCTCAGCAAAGGCAAAAAAATAGCAGACATAAGGAAAGACGAGACCTCAATAGAAGAGCTAGAGCAGATACAGATATCAGGAAAAGAGGCAGAAATTCCGGCGGACTAGTCTTGCTTGATGCTTGAACAGAATTCATATCTTCGGATCTAATAAAAAATGGTAAGGGAGATGATGGATAAAAGGAAAATTAGAGGAAAGCTGGATAGATTTCTCGTGGGTATTCCTTGGAGATATAAAATCTTAGAAGAAACAAAATCTGTGGAATTTACTAATGTAGAAATAAGGTCCATCCGTGAAAGAGAGTTTCTCAAGGAAATAGAGGAGGAGGGAAGTAAAAGTATCATAGAAGGTAAGGGAAAATTCTCCTACCTGATAAATAGAAAGAACAGCAAATTATGGGCAAGTCTCGCTAATGAGGACGGAAGTATAGTAGAAGAAATTGGAGAAGTTACCGAAAAAGAAGCTCTTGAAGTAATGAGGGGTCAAACAAAGAAGAGAGATTCCTTAGGAGAAGTACTAAACCTATTCAGAAGAGGAGAGGAAAAGAAAGAACTTGTTTCAAATACGCTAAAAATTGGATATGAGTCAATAGAAGATATAAACAGAGAAGAGGCGGACAAATCCAAACATAAATCTGTCGTGATATTGGGTAAAGAGTTTCGGATAGAGCTCAGGGAGGATGGGGGTTGCAGATTATACTTGGGACCCCCCGTAGAATAATTTAGGAAAAATTTTCTCAAATCTTCCGTCCAACTTCCATTCCCCGTTCACACTCGGTATGTGCTTTCTCCCCTCCGAGTAGATCGGAACCGAGAACACCCCCCGCCGGCTTTTCCTTTACCCGTTCGTCGAGGACGCCACGCCCCTGTCGGCGACGAAAGTCACGTCCTCGATTCCGAACCTTCCCTTCAGGTCTTACACATACGGTCGATTTCCCCACTGCGTTGGATTTTGTTAGTCCGCTTGGAACCACACTAGAAACGCTAGGGCCCCCAGTTCAGCAGGGAAAAAAGAAGGAAAAGAACGTTGCGAATTATCACTTTAGTATTTCGGGTCGATGAGGATATCCCCAGATAGGCCAGTTCCAGTAAATGAAGGGTTCCATGTAATTCGTTGTATCGACTACTCGATCCGGGATATGAACCCAGGGTCTAGAGTATCCGACAAGGTTGGAGGCTCTTACCTCAGTCGGAGAGACGCCCCACTTTGGATCCTCAAACCATTGTAGAGGCGCAAAACCCTCCGGCTCTACAGTTGCGCGTGTTCCTAACTCCGGAATGTACTTTGCCACTGTGAAAGTGTCTCCGATCTTGGGCAGGGCATCCGGGCCATACTTCCAGAATTGCTTCAAAGTTTCGAGTGATGGACCTATCATGTAGCATCCAGTTGGCATCATACGGGTGTAGTCCTGATATCCTGCTATGTATCCGTCTAGGTTAACGGGGAAGAAATCGACGTCTACCGCTGTGATATCCTTAATCTTATCCTCAGACCATCCTAAGTCCTTCGCTGCTCTTACCCAGGCTTCGTGGTAACCCCCCATTACCTCGAAGACTGCTATGATATCCGGGTTGGCCGCCATTGCTGCTCTGACATATGGAAATTCAGCCTCCGCATCCCAAGAGTTACCGACGTCTACAATAAGTATATCTATACCAATCTGAATATCTGGACCGAATTTCTCTATCAGCTTCTCGCGCACGTACTTTCCGCAGTACCATCCAGACTCGTAATCGTCACGCTGGTAGAATACCAGTGGCCAAGGGTGGTACATATCGATTCCGAATAGAGCGACTGGAATATCTGCTTTCTGAGCCATCTCTCCTATTTTTGCGTTCGCCACACTATCTAGAGGGCACACAACGAGAGCGTCGACACCCATCGCGATCAGCGCTTCGGCCATGTCATTTTGCTTCTTTACATCCGCATCAGGCCAAGCTACCTCGTACTTCCACCCTAGAACCTCTCCGCAATACCATTTAAAGCATGCCAAATTTAATTCGTCCCACGGATTGTATATGCCCAACGGAATATAGCCGACAAAAGGTTTGCGCACGTCTAGATTAACCTTGGTGTGGTCAGGATATTCCCTCTCCGCCCTTACCTTCGCTGCCTCAACTGGATCCACTACTCTAACAGGCAGTTCCTTTCCCATCGATCCATCTAGGAATCCAGAAGCCCGGAGGACCTCTGATGTGGAACCTCTATAACCGTGGGTTTGGAGGATCTTACCCAGTACTTTCTTTTCAACCTTAGGCGCAGGTCGAGTCGCTTCATATATTCCGTATCCTGCAGCTGCGACAACAGCGACAACAACGATTCCTCCACCGTACATCAAGTACTTACGTCTAGTGATCTTCGCTTTCTCTGCTTCAGTCAAAACATATCACCATTTTCCTGTCTTTTGTTTGCGCTTTCCAGCCTATTTATGTCTTTCGCGGCACCTAAGCTCTGTCAAGTTAAGGGGTTCCTGATTTTGGGTGCGGCAGCCCTTGAAATCCTAGGCTTGGAGGTTGACCCAACGATGCGTCAGTTAAGAAAGGTCGAGGCGCATGCAGCCTATTAGTTCTGGCAAACCCCGATCAGATTATTACCTGGGTATTTGATCCCTCTGTTTTCGATCTCGTCTCACGGCTTCCTTGGGGGGATATCTCCACGGTGGTGTGGGTTCAAACGAACACGCGGCTTGGCATGCTTTCGATCGTAGCTTGCGTCAGAATTTCGTTGGTTCAAAACGTGAATTGTCATCTAACCCCCGCACCATATGCTAGATCGGCTAGAAAAGGCAGGAGTTTATCTCATAGAAGAGAACTATTCTGCTCACGACCAGTTACCTAGCCGAAAGAGACAGAAAGACCATGATTGAGCTTAAAAACTTGGAATAGCTGCGAAAGCCGCTGAGATTATCCTGTGACACGGGGTCGCAGGGACACACACCCCCAACCCTCTTTTCTCACCTGCCTTGTAGGGGGGAGGGGAACATGTATGAGACAGCTGTGGCGGTGATCCAGTTGCCCGGATGTGGCGGCTTTTCATACAATACTAGGACGCACAGTTTCAGCTATATCGTAAGTTGATTCAAGATAGTCCGTGAGAGCTTTGAATACTTCCTTGTAGGATGCTTTAATTTATCAATCCGCTAAGGATTTGAGGAGCCTGTGGGCGAGGTTAAGGTGGTAGGTCTGCACTATGGTGGCGAGAGATGAAGCGATAGTTATGCTGGTTGAAGGCCTACAGTTTGAAGAGATCCACGTAACCAACTGGCTTCAGACTTTTCTCGTTAAGCTTCGGAAAAGCGATATTGATGAGCGTGTTAAAGCTGAGATTGAGAAGAAGGTTAGTCATCTGCTCGAGGAGACCATAGAACATTCGAAAACATTGACTGAGCTGTTGAGAGAAGTCGCTGGAGGTAGCCAAGTTGAGTATTGAAGAGCTTCAGAGGGATCTAAGGGAAATCCGTCAAATCGAGGTTAAGGCTAGAGATCTTTATGAGGCTCAACTACGCAGGTTTAGCGACACCTCTATTGTGAAGGCTTTGTCTAAAATAAGGCATGATGAGGAAGAGCACATCCAGATCGCATCGGAGCTTATTCAAGTTATTGAAGGTTACAGGCCTGAAGACTCTATTCTGAAGGAGGCATTAACAGCCTTCTCAGAAACGTCAGCTTTCCTGCTGTCGCTGGACATAGAGAACTATCAGAAGACCAATATGACTGCTCTGAAGTATCTGGTGAACGAAAGAGGCTTCAGGTGCTTATACGTAGCCGTGAATAAGCCGTCCAGTAGTCTCGTCGAGGCCTTCGGAATGAGAAGCGTAAATGTTGATGCTCTATCCTTTATAGACTGCTCAGCTGTAGGCGGGGAGAGCGGACAGCTTACAGTAAGTCCTGAAAACCTTACGGAGCTAAGCATAGCCATAAGCAAGCTGCTCAAAGAGATGCCTGAGCGAAGGTATATTCACCTAGACTGCGTCTCTTCGCTCTACATCTTCAATCAAAGCGATAGGGTTGAGGCATTCATACACTCCCTGATACGTAAGCTGAAAGATGAAAAGGCTGGCCTAATCCTCGTCGCCATCAGAAACGAGATGGATGAGAAGCCCCTTTACCGGCTGAGGAGCTTCTGCGACAGAGAGCTAAAGGAGTAGAAGCTCAGCAACATTCTCTTCTGATCTGATGGGCAAGGCTGATTGAGCTTTGTTTGAGAGAAGGGTTCCCAGATTCGTGTAGTGCATCCCAACTGAAGCAATCAGGCCCGGTACGAGTACGGAGGCCCGAGCCTTCTAACCGCTCTACTGAGCTAAACCCTACCTTTTTCATGAACGCGCGAAAAGCCTAATTGGGAACGACAGAGTCGGAAAATTTATATCGCGTAACGTAACATCTGTCTGGCAAGTTGGGTTTACGGGAAGAGAGCTAAGGGCCCTGTTTTTTTGCGGTCTCAGGTTTTTCTCGCAACCGACTACATGGATGAAGAGGTGAATGTGTTGAGCTTTAGAAGCAGGAGTTTCGGTCCGAGACGATTCGGTCCAGCCCCTGTTGAAGAGGGCAAGGAGTACGAAGTTGACATTGCAGAGATCAGTAGACGTGGCGAAGGTTTAGCTAGAATTCAGGGTTTCGTCATCTTCGTTCCAGAGACTAAGGTTGGGGAGCATGTCAAAGTCCGAATAACAAGAGTAGCCAATAGGTTCGCTACAGCTGAAGTCGTCCGATAGATCCTACAATCTGTTGGGAGAGAATTCTAACTCTTCCATTTTTTTCTTAAAAGAACTTTTTTTGTTTAACGCCGAATGATCATCTCACTGAGACTACTCTAGCGTCAACGCGTTTCTTGCATCTGGGGCAATAGATGTAGTTCCTATGTATATCCCCCACCTTGAACGTGCCAACGTCCGGCAAGTAATCGTATTTACTGTCAAACCTGTATCCGCATATGATACATCTCATCTGAACGTGCTGTTCCGACTTCTCTTCATTCTTGGCCAAGCGATCGCCTACTTCAAAACACTCAATTTTCCAAATTTCCTACTGACGCCTAAAAGCATCTCCCCCTTGAACATCTTAACAACGCCATTCTCAATTCTAACCTTGTCGCCGACGGAAATCGTCCCTATCTGATCGTTCCAAAGTGATACTTTAATCGATCCAGTTGCATCTGAAACAGTTATGTTAGATACGAGGAGGATGCTGCCGAACCGTGAGAAAACAGTCTTCGGAGCAGACTTCTCAACTACCTTACCAACTAGGGTAACACCTCTCGTCCCAGCTACCAAGTCCCTGATACTCATCTTCCCTTTGGATACTATGCTCTTCTTTGCCTGCACAGGCGGTTTAGATTCGCTAACGGGGATATCAACCTCGGACAGGTTTCTCACCATAAGCTTATCCAGTCTGAGCTGCCCGAGAACCACTCTGTCCTTTGTAATTAGAAATATTCCGTAATCTTCTCTCTTTTCTCGACATTTAACAGATATGCTTCCGCACTTTCCGATTCCATTATTCCAAGCATCTAGGAAGCTCTTGAGAAATGAGCTTGAGCTTAAGTTGTGCTTTCTAGAGACTTTCATTAGATACAGAAAAGCGGAAAGATCGGAGATAGAATGCCATGGGGCCGGTAGCCTTCCTCGTGAAGAATGTTCCAGCATTTCTCTCCGCAGAATAGTCATAGACGACCTTTCTAAGGTGTTCCGACTATTAGCTTTTGCTTACGCGTCGCAAGCTGACGGAAACCTAGGATAGGCTTATGCTGAGTACAGCTACTCTAACAATTCTCAAGAATATGTCGCTTCGCGACTGTATCGATGTTCGACCTGTCGAGTTCCTAAATAACGGCTTTATAAGCGCAAGGGCATCTCATCACGATCCGTGAATTGAAAGGAACAATTGAGTTCATTAGCCGACAGATCAAGTATCTCGAAACAAGTATGAAATACATACGGTACTTGATTCTACCTGACACACCGACAGAAATCTTGGAAGAAGCTAGGAAGGAAGCTGTTAAGATCGAGAGATACGTATCCTAGACAATTGCCACTATGATTCAGATGACGGAGCTTCAAAAAATTCTCCTCTCCATTACGCATATTCTCATTTGACACTTCCCTCGGGTAAAGCCTTGAGATTCTTATCTCGTCATCGGAATCAGGCTAACGTCTATCGAAGTACATGTTCTTCCCAGTCGTGGATAACGGTATTCCGATGATTATATCTGCATCTAAAATCCCTATTGCTTTCGCGCCAGCACCCACAGTATACATGATTCTATTATCGACGTTCAGTTCACTCGCAGTCTTTGCAGCAGATGCAACCGCTATGCCTAAGTCCATCGCTTCGAAGATGCAGACTGGCCCTGTGAAGTCTTCTCCCTTTTTCTTCTCCGCCTTGATGAACTCTTCACAGTTGGAATAACCGCATGCGCCGCAGTTGAGAGGGTTCTCAGGTTTCTTCGGCATCGTTCCTATTACGCCGATGAGAAGAGCGCAAGGTGAATTTCTAAGCGCTTTCGCATCTTGCTCGAAAGCCATTATAGGGTTCTTCTTCTCCCTCATTTTCTTCTCCATAACTTCAGCGATACGCTCTTTCTCTTCACCTGTAACTATCGCTGTCACTATTCGGTCTACGCCTCTACCTTTGGGAGCTGTTCTGGCGCTAGCCGCCATCAGCTTCGCCACTGTAAGGATCGCGTCCATCTCGACATTCTTGCCGGAAATGATTGGCAAGCAATCATCCCTCGTACCATCTATCAGAGAATTGTTGAGGTTTAAATTACGTTCGGTTTAGTATAGAACCGTACGGAGGCTGGAACACGCGTTCAATGAGCCCCAGGAAGGATCGAGAAAGTTTTGAATTCTCTTGGCAAAACCCTCCATTTAGGCTTCGCTCTTCAACCGCAAATCGGATGAAGCTGGAGCATGCGAATTATCGAGTGAAGTTTTCCGAGGGTTTGGAGCATGCTCAACCGATTCGATGCCGAAAAGCGCGTAGACGAGAGCTACTCACTTTTCATTCGCTCTCGCTTTTTCGATTCTCCCTAGTCTTGCCGGGACTTTTCGCTCCCTGCGCGCCTGTAAGCTCTTGGACGCCGACGATCCCCAGCGGAGGCAAACCAGTAGTGGGGCCCGCGATGGGCGTATTCGTTGGAATGAGCATAAGTGTTCCTCGTCCTTGCAGGCCGAGCTCATACAAAATGTTCATCCACCTCAGCTCCAGAGCTCTCAGGTTCTGTTGATACAAGTTCGCGGCGTCCACCATCTTCTGTGCAGCCTCGAACTCTGCCATAGCAAGGGTTACTCTAGCTCTTCGTTCCCTCTCGGCTTGGGCCTGCCTCGCCATCGCCTCCTGCAGGATCGTGGGGATCGCTACGTCCTTGATCTCGACCGAGCTCACCTTTATCCCCCAATGTTCAGTCTTCTCGTCAATGATGTTCCTTGCTTCCACTCCGATTTTCTCTCTTTCAGCAAGTAGCTCATCGAGAGTGATCTTTCCAATTACCTCTCTAAGCGTTGTCTGCGCAGCCCAGGTCGTGGCATCCATGTATCTCTCCACGTTGAGGACGACCTTCTCGACATCAACAGGCTGGAAGTACATGACGGCGTCTATGTTCACGGGTACGTTATCCTTGGTCAAGGTCTGCTCCGTTCTGAAGGGGATTGTCTGTATCCTGGTTGATACGGTAATCGGGATTCGATCGATGAAGGGAATTATGTAGAAGATTCCAGGCCCTCTGAGGCCTGTGTACCGGCCAAGACGAAGAACCGGGGAGCGTTCCCACTCCTTGATCACCCTGATTCCGCTAACAATTATTATCAACGCGAACACGATGAGGATCAGTGGAACTATTACCATAGGATCAAGCAGTTCTACCAAAATTTGACCTCCTTACATCAATTGCGCTTTCTTCTAACAATTAAAGTTAGCCCCCGACGCCCCACGATCTCAACCCACTCGCCGGCTTCAATCTCCTCACCAGCGGTCTCTGCCCGCCAACTCTGACCTTCATACTTGACTATTCCCTCAGGACCTAATCTCGTCGACGTAACGGCAGACTTCCCGATGAGGGCCTCACTGCCCGCCCTCACCCTCGCTCTTCTAGCCTGCGCTGCCTTGTAGACGACTATAGCAAAGAATCCTGATATCGCCACTGCTATCGTAGTAAATGTTATTCTCATAGTTTCAATCGCCTTGTAGGCTAGGAGCTCCCAGCCTGGCAGTGGGAACGCTAAGAAGGCTCCTATGACTATGCAGGTTATCCCTGCTATCGCGAATGCGCCTATGTGGGTTTTCAGCTCAATCAGTGTCAGTATGACGCCAAGAATGAAGAGCAGGGCTACTGCCGCGTTTATCCCTATGATCCCAAAACCTATGAGAGCGAGAAAGATTGCGATTGTACCGGCCAGCTCTAGGCCAAACCCTGGAGTCTTCAGGCCTATGAGAAGTGTGTATATTCCAATTATGAGTAGAAGTGCAGCCACGAGCGGATTTGATAAAACACTAAAGAAAACTATTTTCAATCCAGGTTTATATTCGATTATCTCTGCTCTAGCTATTCCTTCAAAGTTGAATCTGACGACTGAAGGATGCTCTTGCGCCTTATCGGTCGAGACAAGCCTCCACACGGAGGCGCCCTCTTCGGTGGCTGTCAAGAGGAGTGTGTACCTCTCAAGCTGCGAAAGCAGTTGAGGGATATCATCTGCTATGAAATCTATGATGCGATATCTGAGCGCCTCTTCAGGCCCCAGGTTGATGTTCCTTGTTACGAAGAGCTCAGCCTGAGTCTCATTCCGCCCGTGGAGCCTCGCGTGATTCCTCATCAACCCCACTAGCGCGTTAACATATTTCGAAGCGTTGACGGTCTCGCCCGTGGAAAGGACCGGCTGAGCCGAGCCGATGGTTGTGCCGGACGCCATAGCCGCTACATGGCTAGCCATGAGAATGTAAGTCCCACCACTCCAAGCTTGGGCGCCTAGAGGTGAGACGAACACGCTAACGGGAATCTTCGAGTTGTCGAATAGGTTCATTATCTCCGTTATGGAACCTACCTCACCACCAGGGGTGTTCAGCTCAACAATCAAGAGTCGCGCGTTAGCCGCGGATGCTTCTTCGAGTGCAAGTCGAGCGAGCTCCACGCTCGGCTTCGCTATTTCAGAGCTAATCCTTACCTTAACGATCTTGTCCGCTGGTTGGGCGGCGCACGTCGAGATCGATAACTGAAAAAGAACTGCCAAAATGAAAGCGATTGTTATAGCCCGTCGAAAACCTCTAGAACTAAGAAAAGAGATCTTATGGCATACTGCGATCGGCATTCCAAGACCTCACGAAATACCATGTCAACTCCTCTAATATACTCATCTAGTTGAGAGTTGCAGAAGGTAAAGTGAAGTTCTGCAAATTATTCTTGGTTTATCTCTTAAGAGAATCATTAGAAGAGATATCGTTTTCAGAATCGACTTCTCGTAATGGCGCAGGGAGATATGCCTATGAATATTCTGAAGATGTAAAGGCCTAGCGCAAGGTTTATATAAAAAGTCGAAATTCCCAAAGTTCTAGCATTGGAGGTTTAAGTCTTGGCTGAAGCTATACCTGCGACTATAGGTGGACAACCAGTCTTGATCTTGAAGGAGGGGACTTCAAGAGCGAAAGGTAGGGAGGCTCAATCAGCTAACATCGCTGCAGCGAAGGTTGTTGCTGAAACAGTGCGATCTTCGCTTGGACCTAAGGGCATGGATAAGATGCTTGTCGAGAGCTTCGGAGATGTCACAATAACGAATGATGGTGCAGTGATCCTGAAGGAGATGGATGTTCAGCATCCAGCCGCGAAGATGATGGTTGAAGTCTCGAAGACCCAGGACGACGAGATGGGAGACGGAACCACAACCGCTGTCCTTTTGGCTGGGGAGCTTCTGAGCAAAGCTGAGAGCTTGCTGGAGAAGGATGTGCACCCAACGGTAATTGTTGATGGCTATAGGAGAGCTGCTGAAAAAGCGCTAGACGTCCTCAAGGGCGTCGCGATTAAGGTTAACGCGAAAGACGAGGTTATGCTCAAGAAGGTTGCAGCCGTTTCTCAAGCAGGGAAACTTCTTAGAGAGAGCGCTGACTTTATGGCTGACATCGCTGTCAAAGCTGTCCTTCAAGTTACCGAAGAGACGCCTCAAGGCTTCAAGGCTGAGGTTGATGACATCAAGGTTGAGAAGAAGGCAGGTGAGTCGCTTACTGACACTAGGTTGATTCAAGGCGTTGTGCTGGACAAGGAGGTTGTTCATCCAGGGATGCCTAAGCGTGTCGAGGATGCGAGGATAGCTCTTCTGAATGCGGCTCTCGAGGTTGAGAAGACTGAATTCGATGCGAAGATAAATATACAGAAACCTGAGCAGATGAAAGCCTTCCTAGATGAGGAGGAGAGCATCCTCCGTGGCATGGTTGAGAAGGTAGCCGCCTCAGGCGCAAATCTTCTGATCTGCCAGAAGGGCATAGACGACGTAGCACAACACTTCCTAGCCAAGAAAGGCATCATGGCGGTTCGAAGAGCAAGCGAGAAGGATATGGAGAAGCTCGCTAAAGCAACAGGGGCCAAAGTCGTGACCAACGTGGATGACCTGAAGGCTGGAGACTTGGGATTTGCTAAACTCGTCGAGGAGAGGAAGATCGCTGACGACAAGATGACGTTCATAGAAGGGTGCAATGACCCGAAGGCCGTGACTATACTCGTCAGAGGAGGAACAGAAAGGATCGTAAACGAAGCCGAGAGATCAATTCACGATGCATTGTGCGTTGTAAGAGATGTGGTCAGAGATCCACGTGTCGTAGTCGGCGGAGGAGCTGTCGAGGTTGAACTTGCTTCTCAAATGAAGAGGTGGGCTGAGAAGCTCTCAGGTAGAGAACAATTAGCCGTCCTAGCATTCGCTGAAGCTTTAGAAGCCGTCCCGACGACATTGGCTGAGAACGCTGGCTTAGATCCAATCGACATAATTGTCGCGTTGAGAGCACGCCACGAGAAAGGCGAGAAGACAGCTGGAGTCGATGTCATGGAAGGAAAAGTCAAGGATATGGCTAAGCTTGACATCTATGAGCCTGTAGCTGTCAAGGAGCAGATATTGAAGTCCGCCACTGAAGCAGCCACGATGATACTGAGGATAGACGATGTCATCGCCGCTGGAAAGATGAAAGAGGAAGGAAGGCCTCCTAAGCCCCCAGGCGAAGAAGAGACCCCTTCAGAGATAGACTGAAAAGGAATAGAGGCTTAGAACCTCTAACCCACCCTTTTTAGATTCGTACTCACGTTGTTTTGGTACCTTTTCAGAAAATTCTATTTGGCACTTCGTTCCTGCCAGAATCCAAGTAAGCCGCTTACAAAGATAATTGTCAGTATGATGAGAGCATCCGCGGGATCACTTAGGAAGAATTATAATCCAGCTGCAAAGATGAGGATGAGAATAATTGGGGTCTTGAATTGAGCGAATAGAAGCGTACGAGCGTCCGATCTCTTTTTCGGTTTCAGGAGACTGTAGCCATAACGGCGTAGTCGCTGCTTGGCCTCCCGACTTGTCAATCCCTTTGATGTCGTTTGAAGTTTCTGAAGCAGCTCAGCAGAAGGAACTCTCCAGAACTCTCGCTGGTTCATCTGATCGCTCCTTCTAGAAACAGTGTTAATGACTGCTTCATATTTCTTGGCGACAATGAGCTTATGCTACTCCCAAATGACGATATCATCACGTCATTTGCGTAGCAGATTATCATAACAAGAAGGGATGAGACTTGCGTCAAGAAACCTACGCCGAGGAACAACGCCATATGGGTTGAGACCCAAATCACGTGATCTCCTATGAATGGGGCATGTGCCCTCATAGACTCAGATATCCAGTACGCGTTGAATGAAATGAACTTCGACTTGTCAAGGCTCTTGTTGAGATCGATGAGCGCGTACGGAATGAACCACGAGGAATATTGAGGCATTATCAGGTTCTCCCAGTAGAACGGGGTGAGGTAGAGAAGGAGGTAACAAAGGACGATAGACTTCTTCAATGTCAACTTCTTTCCAAGTTGAGAGTACTTCGCAAAAAGTAGGAGCAAGGCGACAGGAAGGAAGCCCCATAGTAAGCCTCTGCTTAAGTGAGTGTTGAAGATGGAGGGCCAGAAATATTCGTCGTAAAGAAGATACGGTGCAGAGACAGCTGACGGGATAGCTAGGGCCAGCATCAGATACCTTAACCTCTTAGTTGCGCTCGGCATGTACCAGAGGAAGATAGGCAGATGGTAGATCGGGAATATCTTGTAGGCGATTCCCACTCCGTAGAGAGTTGCAGAGACGTCAAATTTGCCTTCCGAGAAGAAGTAATAGCTAATGATCATGAACAGCATTGGGATCATGTCGAACTGGATTGTGTTTGTGCTGAGCACGGTCAAGTTTAGAAACCAGAATGTGAGAATCAGCGGCCTACAGCTAAATGAGCGCCAAAGGACAGTTCCGATTGCCAACGAAGCAACTAATGGCACAGTCCGAATTGCCAATAAGAACACATATGGATCCGCAAACGGATCGATCGCTTGAGCGAACGGATGGATTGTCCACGCCCACAACGGAGGATAAGCGAAGGGGTAACTAAGTCGGCCGACTAGAGTGAAGGTCTTGAACCAGTAGAGATTGTTCATTGTAGCTTGGTAGAAGCTTCTATTCTCAGCTTCGGCCATTCCGACGGTTAGCCAAGTTGCTAGGTCTACTCCCGTAGTCTTCAATTTGATGAAGTAGGTTCCAATCACTGCGGACAAGATGAATAGCATGTAGGCGTAGAGGTTTTTCCCGTTCAAACTCTCCTCAACTATTTCAATGTGAGAGTGTTATCCTCATTCTCTCTATTTCTGCATGTCGACTGTGAAGCATCAGGGCTAAGCATAGCACCAAGAACTACGCCAAGCAGGATACAGATGCTAGAAGAGATAGCTAGATCCTTCAGGTTAAATCCCGAAGAGATCCTGACAAAAGAGGCATTCGCAAAGCCTCATAGAACCGTGATAAAAGCGGGCATAGAAACAAGTCAAGTAGATACGTTACTCAAGGCCTTAAAGGAAAGGCTCAAGCAGGAGCTGGCGACTGAAACGCCAAACGTTGTACTCAAAACGGTACAGATTACAATGCAGGAATGGTAGCCCGGGGGAGATTCGAACTCCCGTCGGCGGGTCTCCTCTCTTATAGAAGAGAACCAAAGCCCGCTATGCTTAGACGCCATGCAAAGCTTTGTCCACTACACCACCGGGCTACTCAGAGAAGAGAGTAGCGATAGGACTGTTCTTGAACTTTTCTAAAGAACGATAATTTAGGTGCTAGTTCATGCTGTTTTGAGGTTGAATGGTTTCCCTTCATCCAAGATTTTCTGAGGAGCCTTGTCCTTCCATTTCTTGAGGAAGCCTTGATCTTCGTTCTTAGTCCTCAACTCGTCCGGAAGCATATGAGGGATCTCTTCTATAATCGGGTAGAACCTGTTGCATTTCGGGCAGACGATGAGGCCTTCAACTATCTCGGCTTTCTCTTCAAAGACGTACAGGTCTAGAGGATAGTACTTGTCGATCGGGCAGGCGAGGATATCCATAAGTTTTCTCTTCATCTCTGCTGCGACCTTCCATTAGACTACTTGGTTTGCTGTTAACCTAGATATACCGCTTTTCCTTGCATCAAGCTGACCGCTATTTCGTCCATACGCCTCTGCCGATTCCTCTATATATCAAGCCAGCTTTCTGGACGAGCAATGGGTTGAGTATATGTGCGCAATCAACAATCACAGCTGACTTCAAGACGCTTGCAGCCAACTCTCTCGGGTCTATCCTTCGGAATTCATCATGAGGCACTGTTATCACTACGCAGTTAGCTTTTTCGATACAGGCCTTCAAAGTAGGCTCAGCGGTATAGCCCATATCAGCTATCTCTGTAGCGCTGAACTTGGGATCGAAAACAACTACGCGAGCGCCTCTACGCTTCAAAAGCGTGATAAGCTCAATCGAAGGAGAGAACCTAGTCTCTTTCACATTGGCTCGATACGAGATTCCAAGCACAACCACCTTGGAGCCTTTGACCGATCTTCCTGAAGCCCTCAAACCATTAGCGACCAGTCTAGCAGTATGGCTGGGCATCCCATCATTGATCTCTCTAGCGTTCAGAACAAGCTTCAATCTGGCTTCCAGTCGTTCACCTTCGCTCGCCAGCAAATAAGGGTAGACAGGCAGACAGTGGCCACCTACGCCGACGCCGGCAATGTGGAGATGGCAATACTCTTTCAGAGTATTTGCAGCCTCCCTAGCTTCATCGTAGTCTATCTCGGCCTTCTCGCATAAAATGGCGAACTCGTTGGCGAGAGCGATATTAACGTCGCGGTATACGGCCTCGAAAAGTTTTGAGGCTTCAGCTGTCTTGATATCTCGAACCTTCACAATCTCTTCCTCAACAATGGTTGACAGTAATGCGCTGGCAGCTTCTAGACTCTTCTCATCGATGCCCCCTACAACTTTTGGGTAACTTTGAATATCGCGCAGAGCTCTACCACCCATCGCCCTTATGGGACTGTAAGCAAGACCGAAATCCACTCCAGCCTTCAAGCCCGAATATTTCTCTAGAGTCGACTTCACTACTCTCTCAGTGATGCCGGGACCGCATGTGCTCTCAAAGATCAGAAGACAGCCGCTCTGTATCCCCTTGCCTATATCTCGGCATGAATTCTCAACAGCTGAATAGTCAGCAGACCTCTGCTTATCGATCAACGTAGGGACCAGTAGAATTATCGCATCGCTTTGAGATGCTGCTTCTTCAATATTACTCGTAGCTCTGAGCCTCTTCTCAATTATGAGCCTCTTCAAAAGTTGCGGCAGCCCGGGCTCAGCGAGATGGCTTTCACCTCTGTTCACCTTCTCGACGACCTCTGGGTTCGAGTCTACGCCCATTACATTGGCGCCTGCTTCGCCGAATAGACAGGCCGTCGGGAGACCCATCCAGCCGAGACCGATAACAGCTACGGTCAGCGAATGATTCTTTACCTTGGCCTTTATCTCGTCAGCACTAAGCTTCATGATCGTCATTCAAAACAACTCGAGATAGATGTTGATCAGTTCGGAATTGACTGCTTTAATAGTCTTCCAAACAATTATTTAACTCTCCACACTCAAGAACGTTAGAGTAAAATCGTTTCAATTCGAGCTTGTCGCTCAGAGAAATTCAGAGAGAAAAGATAGATGAGCAAGGTCATCTGGATAGATATCCTAACTCCGAAGCAGGGAAACTTGTTCAGCGTCTTATCTAAGAGATTGAAAAAGCAAGGCTACAAACTTGTCTTGACAACCAGACTATATCGTGAAGTCAATCAGCTTCTAGAAGCACACGGGCTGAAGGCTTTCACCATCGGGAAGCATGGAGGAGCAAGAATAGAAGAAAAGCTTTCGGCAAGTGCAGAGAGAGTAGCCAAACTTGCTAAGTTCATAGGTCGACGCAAATCCGACATAGCGCTATCCTTTTCGTCTCCAGAAGCCGCTAGAGTTGCTTTCGGCCTAGGGATTCCACATCTCTGTATCAGCGACTCACCGCATGCAGAGGCCGTGTCGAAACTCACGATTCCACTTTCAGAGAGGCTCTTCACGCCAGCTGTAATTCCGAAGAAGGAATGGCTCGGTTACGGAATATCCGCAGCCAAGATAGTTCAGTACCATGCCTTGGACCCTATCGTATGGCTTAGGAATTTCAGAGCGGATAGGCATATTCTGATTCAAGATGGAGTAAAGTCGCGAAGGAAGATAGTAACAGTTAGACTCGAAGAATCCTCCGCTGCTTATCTTATAGCGAGAAAACCAGAGAAATTGTTGAATACCGTTGGAGCGATCCACGAGATGCTGAGAAACAAGATTGAAGCAGACATAGTTGCGTTGCCAAGATATGACTATCAAGCGGAGATCCTAAGGAGAGAATTCAAGCATGATGTAGTTATTCCGAAAACTATGGTGAACGGGCCGAATCTCCTCTCATTCAGCTCAGTCTTCATTGGTGGAGGGGGAACTATGACAACAGAAGCTGCCATGCTTGGAATACCATCAATATCATGCTTCCCACGCAAGCCGACGATCATTGAAGAATTTCTAACTTCGTCCAGCCTTGTTGTTAGAGAGACAGACCCCGTTAGAATTGCTAGAAGGGCTATGAATATGCTCGACGACGAGACGTATCGTCGACGTATTCGAGATAAAGCCAAGAGCCTTGTGGAAAGAATGGAAGATCCGATAGAAGTTATCTTACGCGAGTTAAAGCATTTCAGCTAGTTTTACGCATGTTCTTCCAGAAGTAGACTTCAGCAATCTTCTTCCATAGAATTAGCCAGAACATCGCGATGGAAGAGGCAGCTACAACTCTTATTACCGCTGCCAATACGCTGCCGACAACACCTGAAAGTGGAATGGAGAGTTCTAGAATGTATTTGACTATTATGAAGAGGCCGAACAGCAAAGAAAACCAGACGAACAATATTATCGCGATTAGAGAGAGGACCCTGCCCAACCTACTTCACCTAGGAATTAGAAGCTGAGTAAATACTGCGAAAGATGAAGCGATAGCTGTCAAGGTGATCATTATTGAAACTATTTCGGGTTCTCGTAGAGGGCCTTGAGCCAAGATCATTCTCGTTAGAGTTACAGGAGCTTGACTATCGTCTGTTGCCTCTATCCTGCCGTCTGAGAGAACTCTTGTAGGTCTATTAGATATCTGCCTCCTCTCGTATAAGCCGCCTAACGTAGAGAGAAGGTAGAATGCGTTTATTATATGGGGGATCATAGCTACCACAGCGGCCACTTCGACCTGCCCGACTATCGCTAATGCACCTAACGTTGCTCCAACCGAAAGATCACCTGTATCGCCTGAGAATACTCTCGCCGGATACTTGTTGAATCTATGAAAGGCTAGAAGGCATCCCAGTAATGCCACAGCCAAAATCGCTTCTTCATTTCTGCCTGCTATCATCATGCTGATTGCGAGGGCCAAGGAGATTATACTGCAGGTTCCAGTCATGACGCCATTGAAGGGGTTCATCATATTCACAGCGTTTGCTGGAACAGCTACAGCGAACGGTATGATGAGAGGGTAGATTATCGTCAAACGGGTCTTCCCGATGAATGGTAGACTCGGACGCGGATAGAACACTCCTAATAGGAGTATCGGGATCGAGGCGGCTGCAGTTAAGAGGGGTTTGAGTTTAGGATTCAAAGGCTTGATGTCGTCTCTCACTCCAACAAATCCGGCGATGAGCACAGTTAGTAGAAAGGCTAGGAACTTCATAATCTGCTCGGGAAAGATCATCATCGACACGATTGTGGAGAAGCTCAATCCAATCAATATAGAGAGGCCTCCCATCTCAGGGACCTTTCGTTTATCGAGCTTATGTACATCGACGCCGACGATTCCTGAACGAGCCGTTCTGCTCGCGATGATAGGCGTCAATAGATATGTGACAGCAAAACCCACGACAAAGCTCACAAGTGGCGCAGCATACTCTAGAAGTCCCAAAAAGAGCATCTCGTTCTAAAGCGTATTCTTAACAAACCGTTTCAGAACGGATTTGTACTTCGAGATGAGATTCATGGTCTTACTTCTCGTCTTCGCTTCACTATACAGCCTATATATCGGCTCCGTCCCGCTGGGTCTGATTAGAATCCAGCTCTTGTCGGGGAACCAGATCTTGACTCCATCGATCGTCTCCACACGGTCCTCTCTAGTCTCCTTTAGAAGTCTTTCGAGAACTCTCTGTTTGACTTGATTGGGGCACGGAACTTTGTCTTTATGGATATAAAATGTAGGAAGCTCTTTGACAAGTCTCGAGAATTTCTTCCTTGTCTTCGCAAGTATCTCTATGATTAATGCGGATGTCATCGCGCCGTCTCTAACAGCCAAATGCGGTCCATAGAAGACTCCTCCATTCTCCTCGCCGCCCAGCTTAGCATTGAGTTCTAACATCTTCCGAGAGACTATTGTACTGCCGACCTTGGTCCACACAACCTCCCCATCGTATTTTTCAGCTATCTCCTCAACCATCTGCGATGAACTCACAGGTGTAACTACTTTCTCACCCGGATTCTCGGCGAGGAAGAACTTCTCCACTATCCCGAAGCTCTTGTCTCCCCAATGCGCTTGACCTGTCTCATCAACGAAGATCGCTCTATCCGCGTCGCCATCGTACGCTATTCCCAGATTCGATCTTGAAGCTCGGACGGCTTCGCAGAGAGCGCTGAGATTCTCAAGCCTCGGTTCAGGATTCCTTCCAGGGAAAGACCCGTCTATATTTGCGTTCACTGTATAGACTCTGCAGCCAAGTTCCGCCAGTAGACTCGGCGATACTAGGGCGCCCACGCTATTGGCTGGATCGATGACGACTTTGAGCTTCGCTCTCTCTATCTTCTCTCGATCAACATGGCGTTTGATTGCGTCCTTGTAATCTTGAATTGCGCCTGTCTTGACATTCATCTTTCCAATAGATTCCCATCCGGCTATCTTCCACCTTCTCTCATAGTAGGTTTCTTCAATCTTGATCTCCTTTTCAGAAGAGATCTCTATCCCATCAGTGTCCATAACCTTTATTCCATTATATTCTGCAGGGTTGTGGCTCGCGGTGATAACGACTCCTCCATCGAACCGCCATGTCTTTGTCACGTACTGTAAGGCTGGTGTCGGAATCATGTCGATGTCGTAGACTGAACACCCTGCTGCCATCAATCCAGAAGCGACTGCATTTGACAGGAGCATGCCGCTACTTCTTCCGTCTCTCCCGAGTAGTATTCTGCCATTGTTGAAGATCGTGCCTATTGACTGCCCTATCTCCAAAGCGAATTTCGCTGTCAAGTCTTTGTTGACTACGCCTCTAATCCCGTTTGTTCCAAAAAGTCTGCGTTGTTCCGCCAAACCGTTTGCCCCTCATTCTATTTGATGTGCATCGGTTTGAGGATGCTTCGATCAACCTCTTTATTGGGACAGACTACAACGTCTGGGCCCAGTGTCACGTTGTCTCGAACTATGACGTAATCGCTGACGATCGTTCCTCCTCTCAGTTTGGCGTCATTCCCAATCACAGCATTATCGCCTACAATTGAGTCATTGATAGATGAGCGCTCCCTTATCTTTGCTTCTCGGAAGATTACCGATCGTGCTATCCTGCTCCCTCGCCCAATCTCAACGCAATCATCGATAACTGCATAAGGCCCTATCAAGCATTCGTGGCCTATCTTCACCCTCCTGTTTATAACCACCGGAGGAATCAGCCGTGTGCTCGAGCTCACTTTCGTGCCGTTGCCTACCATAGGCGTTCTCCTGGAAACTCTTTCCAGAAATTTATGATTCGCTCTCATATAATCTTCGAACTTGCCTATATCGAACCATGGGCCGTCATACTTGAAACCATGTAGCGTCTCCATCTTCGCTAGGATGGGGAAGACTTCTCTCTCTACGCTGACTTTCTTTCCAGCATCTATATAATTGAATAAATCGGGTTCCATGATGTATATGCCCGCGTTTATCCAACTGCTCGGAGCTTCCCTCTTCTTCGGTTTCTCTATGAAAGCTTCTATCCTTGTCTGATTCGCCATCTTCGCGACTCCGAACCTGCTTGGGTCCTCGACTTTGTGGAGAGCTATCGTCGCGACCGCTCTCTTCTTTCTATGCACCTGCAACATGGACTTTATTGGAGCTTCAGAAAGAATATCGCCATTCATCGCTAGGAACGTTTCCTTGCTTCCTAGAAGTCTTTGAGCTTGTTTTATTGGACCCCCTGTTCCTAGCGGGGTTGGATCTATTGAGTATCTGATCCTCATGCCATTGAATCTTGTCCTGAAATGCCTTCTCAACATGTCCGCTAAATAGTTGACCGCAAGAATAATCTCGTCGACACCTTCCTTCGCAAGCTTCTCTATAGTCCATTCAAGCATCGGTCTTCCAGCGATCGGGAAGAGCAGTTTCGGTCTTGTGCAACTTAAGGGGCGGAGCCTCGTCGCGTATCCGCCTGCAAGTATCAGCGCCTTCATCTACTGTTCACGCGTCAAGATGTTACTATTAGATGTCAGAGCTACTGCTCAATAAGCTTGTCAAAGAGATAGGTCTACACGCATAAATCTTTGTACTCTCGAAAGATCTCTCCATAGGCCCTGCAGAAGTAGTAGCACGCCTTCTTGAGCCCGTCCTTTCCTTCTTTAGTCAACTTGTAGACCGTCTTTCTCTCGTGTCTACTGGATCTCACTAGACCTCTTTTCTCCAAATCTCTGAGCGCGGGGTACAGTGTGCCCGGGTTGGGTTTCTCTCCTTTCCTCTTAGCCAACTCTTTGGCAATTTCTTGCCCATACATATCCTTCTTTGAGAGTAGCCAAAGTATAAGGAATGAAAGTAGACCCCGCATATCGCAGCACTCAGGAGGACCATGCGCGGCTGCAACTGATCTCTTGAACATGTTTAGCTCGGATGAATGTTGTTGCCAATACACTTAAGTAATGCGATTGTTATATTGGACATCCGATAGTTCATGCACAACGCTGTGAAGATGAAGGATGACGAGATCAAAGAGCTCGTAAAGAAGACCTATGCGAAGGTTGCTACTTCAGGATGCTCTTGTTGCAGCGATTCATCTTTGTTCCCTTCTGGAGTTGAACTGGCTAGGTTGGTCGGGTATTCGCATGATGAACTTAAGGATCTGCCGGCGAAGGTTAAGGAGGCGTTTGCTGGATGCGGGAATCCTTTAGCGTTGTCAGAATTGAAGACAGGGGAAACCGTTCTTGATATAGGGTCCGGAGGAGGTCTCGACGCATTTCTCGCCGCCAAGAAAGTCGGCACGACAGGAAGAGTCGTGGGCGTTGATTTCACTAAAGAGATGATTCGAAAAGCGATGAAGAACGCTAGAGAGCTCGGTCTCAATAACGTTGAATTTCGGTTGGGAGACGCGGAAGATATGCCTGTTGAGACAAACTCTGTCGACGTCGTCATTAGTAACTGTGTCATAAATTTGGCTCCTGATAAAGACAAGGTCTTCAAGGAGGCTTATCGTGTGCTTAAGCCCGGGGGTAGGATGGTTATCTCTGATATAGTGACTGAAGGAGAGCTGCCTGACGAGATTCGTAGAGATCCCAGATACTGGGCGGGATGTGTTGCAGGTGCGCTTGAGATAGAAGATTACCTGAGGAAGATAAGGAAAGCAGGATTCAAGCGTGTCAAGGTGCTGTCAAGAACAAATTTCACCAAAACGATTCTAAGTATAAAGGTTAAGGCTCAAAAACTGGAAGATTGAGGTTTCACCCGAAGTAACCTCTTGCAACCTCCAAGGTCTCTTTTATCTCCTCCATGCTTGTTAAGCCGACGGCTACGCCATCAACTCTTTGCTTCAAAAACTGAAACGCCACTGCTGGCTCTAATCTCCCAGCGGCAAGCGACTTCATAGCGATAATCTTCTTCCCAATCCTTCTTGCAGACTCCGCAGCTTGAAGAGTTGATTCAAATGAAGGATCCATGAAGACGCCGATCTTATTGAAAGGAACCAACATTAATTTGACTTCTTCAATTACAGCCGCTTTCTCAATTACAGTTCCAGGCGCATGACTAGCTATTCCAACAATCTCATCTTTTATGCCTTGTAGAGTTCGCCTCAGTTTCTCCGGATTCTTATTGAGGATTCTGTCAGTGTACGAACCGTGTGTCACTATCGACTGCGCTTTCAACTGCTTCATGCTCTCTATCTCGTTTGAGATCTCTCCGAGACCAGTGCTTCCCATTATGAATATCTCGGTATCTGTAGCTCTAACGGCCTCCTGTACAGCTGTTAGAATGGGCGGACAGCAGATTACTTGAACAGCATTGCAGCCCAGCTTGACGCACTCGATGATTATCTTCGCTATGTTCTTCGGGTTCTCATAGAATTGCCTATAATAGACGTAGGATTTCGCTCCGAATTGTCCTGCACCTATGAAGGGTGAGGTCCCGAGCAGAACCTTCGGGAACTTCTTTCCATCTATATCAAGTGTTCCAAACGTATATGCGTCAGCGAACCCTTTCATCCTCTCACTGATTCAGTTTCGAAAGCTACATCTATAATAATGTAAGGGTATCCCTATTTGAGTGGCATCAGATTTATGGCAGTTGAATATAGACCGTATAGATCCAAGAGAATCCTGAATGTCCATAAGCATGTTGACGGAGGATGGTTCTGGGACAAGTATTCAGCTCATCCTTACGTTGGTTGCGAGCAGGGATGCGAGTTCTGCTATTCGCGGTCCAGAAAATATCTTCAAACTGACAATCCTGAAGATTTCTCTAAGATAATCAAGGTCAAGACGAATGCTCCGGAACAACTCAGGAAGGAGCTGTCGAGAGTTCCCCGCGACATATTAGTCACTGGGGACTATCAGCCTGCTGAAGGCAGATTCAAACTGTCTAGAAAGATGCTTGAGGTGATCAGAGACCTCAATTTTCCAGTTCACGTAGTCGAGAGATCTCCTCTAGTTCTAAGAGATTTAGATATCTTGCAGGAGATCAATAAGCGTTGTTGGGCTTGCGTCTCAATCAGCATAACCACATTAGACGAGAAGCTGACGAGACTCTTCGAGCCGAAAGCCTCCGCTCCAAAAAGTAGACTGAGGGCTATGAAGAAGATCAGTGAAGCTGGAATCCTAACTGGAACAGCGTTGATGCCTGTTCTGCCATACTTGACGGATAGTGACACAGCTTTCGAAGAGATCGTTAGATCTACCGCAGAACATGGTGGACGCTACGTTCTTGCAGGAGGAGGGCTAACTCTGGACGACGACGTCAAGACCAGATATATGAAGCTGATTCAAGACCACTTCCCCAGCCTGGCGAAGAAGTACGATGAGCTTTATTCCAGCGAGGATGCGTTGAGACGGTACGCTGCTGCTGTCGGCAAGAAGATTGCCACTCTATGCAAGAAATACGGCATCGCAGACAGGATTCCCAGATATATTCCTGATTCACCACTTAAGAAGAACAAGGAGGTTGCAGCTGCCCTCTTCGACAGAGTATACAGACTTGAATTGGAGCTTGAGAGCCCACACAAGATTTGGGCCTACCGCAAAGCTGCTTGGGCGATTGAAGAAATCGAAGAGAATATCGAGGAACTCTATCGATCGGGGAAACTCGAAGAGATTCCCGGAGTAGGTAAGACTCTAGCCACAGAGATCGGAAAGATGCTGGAACGGGTCTAATTGAAAGGCATCTATACACTGATCATTCAACTCAAAGCTTCGGTTAACATAAAGATCGGTGCGTTTGGACGAATCACGCTACTGAAAGGTACTTATCTCTACACGGGCTCGGCGCGTGGAAGCGGAGTGTCATCCATTGAAGGCAGAATAAGCAGACATTTGCGCAAAACGAAGAGAAACTTCTGGCATATCGACTACATTCTCAAGCATGAACTATCTCAAATACTCGCAGTCGTCTACTCCGAGACCCGGAGAAGCATAGAATGCGAAGTGAATGAATCCATATGTAGAGAATTGAAGGCATCTTCTCCGGCTGCGCGGTTCGGTTCAAGTGACTGCGGGTGCCAGACTCATCTCCTTCAGGTAGCCGACACCGGAGCGGTTGAAGAATTAATACAGAGCGTAAGGCTTTCGTACAGACGATTACGTTTAGATTCGAATTTTCTCTGCTATTTCTCTCCGCGCTTGCGTGGACGACGGTTAACGTAGTGTTGAATGAGTGAGGAGTGAGAAGTTGAGTTATGAGAAACTTATCAAGGCAGCTATGGGGAGAGTTCCATTCGACCTTTTGATCGAGAACACGCAGTTAGTCAACGTCTACACGGGTGAGATCTATCTAGCGGCTATTGGGATGCTTGGAGATAGGATCGCGTATGTTGATGAGAATTCAAAACGTTTGAAGTCGAAGCGAAGATTCAATGCACATGGAGAGTACGCGATTCCAGGTCTTGTCGACTCGCATCTTCACATAGAAAGTAGTATGGTCACCCCACCTCGTTTTGCTGAAGCAGTTCTACCCCACGGCACTACAACTGTTGCGATAGATCCGCATGAAATCGCCAATGTTCTCGGAATGAAAGGGGTAAGAATGATGCTCGATTCGGGTAGGAACTTACCGCTTAAAGTTCATATTCTTGTGCCCACCTGCGTCCCTTCAATACCCGAAGTTGAGACTGCGGGAGCAGAATTCAACGCTGACCATATAGCTGAGATGTTAAGTTGGGATCGTGTAATCGGGCTAGCTGAAGTTATGGACTATGAGGGCGTAATAGACCTCAAAGATAGAATAACGACGATAGTCAAGGCTGGAAGGAAATCTGGCAAGATCCTAGATGGCCATGCATGTCTCATCTCAGGAAGAGAGTTGAACGCTTACATAGCTGCTGGGATGGATTCAGACCACGAGAACTTCAGTTTCCCCAGTGTTCTTGAGAAGCTTAGATTGGGGATGGCTGTCAGGCTCAGGAAGATGCTGCTCAGCCGAGATTTTATTACGAGCTTGAAGAAGGTCCCGAACCTGCGGAATGTTATGTTCTGTACTGATGATGTTATGCCTGACGATTTGATCGAGAACGGCCATCTTGACGATGTTGTGAGAACCGCTATTGAGTGCGGCCTTGATCCTGTTGAAGCGGTTAAGTCAAGCACATTGAAGCCAGCTATGAGCCTAAGGCTACACGATAGGGGCGCCATCGGGCCGGGTAAGATTGCGGATCTGATTCTGGTGAAGAATCTTGAACACTTCGTTCCAGACGTTGTATTCGCTAATGGGGAGATAGTTGCTAAAGGTGGAAAGCTGCTCACCAAGTTGAGGATTCAGAAATTTCCAAGGATGGCAGAGAGAACCGTTAAGATCTCTGGAATAAGCGTCGAAGATTTCTCTATTAAGCCTCCAATCCAAACGGGCAAAGTGAAGGTTCGGGTTATAGCTCTTGAGGGCCTTGTTTCAAAGTTCTTGATCGAGGAACGCGATGTTCAGAATGGGGTGTTGATGGCAGACGGTCTTGCAGTTGTAGCTGTGTTGGAGAGGCATGGGAGATCTGGGAATAAAGCGGTTGGTTACGTTAAGAATTCTGGTTTGAGAAGAGGTGCAGTCGGCTCCACAGTCGCCCATGACTCGCATAATCTCGTTGTGCTTGGGATGAAACCTGAGGATATGCTCTTTGCGGCTAGAGTTCTGATTCATATGCAAGGTGGCTTGGTTGCTGTTCAGAATGGTCGGGTGCTGGCTGCGGTTCATCTACCTGTCGCCGGTTTGATGTCGAAGAAGCCGATTGAAATCGTCAGCTCTGAGTTGCGTTCCTTTAGGAGAGCTGAGAATCAACTTGGAGTTAGAGAAACTGAGAAGACCTTAATGATCACATTTCTTTCTCTGGCGGTTATCCCAAGCGCTAGAATAACAGATAGAGGCTTATTTGATGTTGACGAGCAGAAGTTTGTGTCATTGTTCTTGTAAGGTGGGCGTTATCTACTGAGAGAGCCTAGTGCAAGGATATTTAAGTAATCTGCAGCATCTATCTGTCTAAACCTTAGAAACAATTGTGGGATAGAGTTCATGTCAACAAGCTACCGCGATAAGTTCAAGAATGTTGATTTGGCCGTCACTTTTCGCGATGTTGTCTTGCTGCCCGGTTTCACCGAGGTTGAGCCTCGTGAAGTTGATATTAGGTCGAGAGCCAGTAAGAATTGCCCGTTAAATATTCCTTACGTCTCTTCGCCTATGGATACTGTTACTGAGAGTGAAATGGCGGTTGCTTTAGCTCGCCAAGGAGGCGTAGGGGTTCTTCATAGGAACTGCAGCTTAGAAGAAGAGGTTGAGATGGCTAGGCATGTGAAAAGGGCGGAGTCCCTTATTATCCGTGATGTTATCACTATCGAGCCGAGCAGAACAATCGCCTACGCGGTTGAGCTGATGCAGAAACACAATATCTCTGGACTACCCGTCGTGAAGGAGGGAAAGCTCATCGGTATTCTCACTGGCAGGGATGTTCGTTTCGCTGACCCGAACCTGAAGGTTGAAGACTTGATGACAAGGGAGGTCGTTACAGCGCCTGAGGGGATCGATATCGAAGACGCGAAGGAGACTATGCATAGCCATCGAATAGAGAAACTACCCATCATTGACGATCAGAAACGTTTGAAAGGCCTCATCACGATCAAGGATATCTTGCTTCGGGGAAAATTTCCGAACGCTGCTCGCGATGAGAAGGGTCAACTTCTCTGTGGAGCTGCAACCTCTCCTTTCGATTTGGAGAGAGCGAAGCAGTTGGATAAGCATGTTGATATGATCGTTATAGATGTGGCGCATTTTCACAACGCCAATGTTTTCGAAGCGACCAAGAAGATTCTTGACGCAGTCGAGGCGGATGTCGTCGTAGGCAACATTGGAACGTACAAGGCTGCTGAAGATGCGATAACGAAGCTTGAAAGGATCGCCGGTTTCAGAGTAGGCATAGGGTCCGGCTCCATCTGTACGACTATGGAGACAACTAAAGCTGGTGCACCTACACTTTACGCAACCGCGCAAGTATCTGACGCTGTGAGAGATTATGGCGCTGACTTGCCGATCATAGCAGATGGTGGAATTCGAAGCCCAGGAGACGTAGCTGTAGCGCTTGCAGCAGGCGCTTCATGCGTTATGGCTGGAAACTTGTTCGCTAGATGTAGAGAAGCGCCTGGGAACCTGATCGCGATCGGTGGACGTTACTACAAGCAGTATCGCGGTATGGGCAGCCCTTCTGCTATGGCTAAAAGATTTTCGCTAGATAGGTACAGCCAACCTGCGAAAGGGCTCCCTGAAGGCGTCGAAGGCTGGGTTCCTTACAAAGGCGAGGTTAGCATTGTGGTTCAAGAGCAGGTTTCAGGTTTGAAAGCTTCTATGGGGTACGCGGGAGCCAAGAATATTCATGAGCTCTGGGAGAAAGCTCGCCTCGCGACATTGACACCTTCAGGAATCGAGGAAGCAAGACCTCACGACATATTGTTGCCCAGCGAAGCTCCAGAGAGAACCTAGAGCGTTAAGGAGTTTTGAGATACTCACGTCTCAATTTTCCTCACGAACTAGGACTTTGTCGTTAGTTCTATGAGTTGCTTGGTAAATTACTTATACTCGACCGTTTTCTTTAGAGGGATATCTTGAGGCGGTTGGAGTGGCCATTAAACTTTATTCCAGTCCCACCTGCCCTTATTGCATTATACTGAGAGAATTTCTGAAGCGTAGCAATATCGAATTTGAAGAGATCGATGTCGCATCGAATAGAGATGCTGCGGTGGAGATGATTGCGAAGTCAGGTCAGATGGGCGTTCCCGTCATAGATATAGATGGAACAATAATTATTGGATACAATGAAGCAGCTATTAGAGAGCGGTTGAATTCAATTCAAAAGTAGAAGATGCTGTCACGTCTTCGTTGAAGGCTTCCTCGCGACCAATACCTCATCTACACTATGAATTACTGCTCCGAATTCCTCGATGCACTTCTTGACTGTCTCTATGCTTATGTCGGTTCCGTCTATTGCTACTTTGATGCTTTCCGTACTCTGATCAATTTCAGCCGAAGTCACGTGAACATTGTCTATTCCATGACATGAAGCCAGCTTCGACGCGAGATCGTATATCGGCGGTTCATGAGGTTTCAGAACATCCAACACTAGACGTTTTACAGCAGGATCGCCAGGCATTTCCATTCCCACAGTTCACAATATACGTATCGGTCTGAAATAAGCTATCACTCTACATATGTTTTCGAAGTCTCGACTCTATATAGTCTCTCGGAACTGCCCCAACTATTTGATCGACGAGCTTCCCGTTCTTGATTATCAGTAATGTAGGCACGCTCATTATTCCGAAATTCATAGCTGTCCGAGGGTTCTCATCCACGTCCAGTTTTCCGAAGACGACCCTCCCAGCATAATCTCTAGCGAGCTCACCTATCACCGGCGCGAGCGTCCGGCAGGGTCCGCACCAAGTGGCCCAGCAATCAACGACAATAAAAGGATACTTCTGGATCAAACCTTCGAAATCGCTATCAGTCACTTGTATCGGCGAATCCGGCATGTTCTTTCCTGCCGCCTGGTTCTGTCTGCTCATCAGTTCTTGCATCTTCCTTGCACGAATTCTCTCAAGCTCATCCATCCTCAGCCACTTCCTCAGAACCGTTTCGTTTCTCCCAAAGCTGGAATGCTACGGTTAATTCAGAAATGCTTTATGAATTTTATTGTTCTACCTGAACTTCGACATCTATGCCTTCGCGTACGCTTTGTGTCACAACACAGTATCGCTCGAATATCTTTAGGCACTTCCTAAAGCCTGAAGCGTTTTCCGGATTGATCTTCGGCGTTATTTTCACGTCCATGTGGCTGACTCTCCAGTAGCCTTCCCTGTTCCTTGCTAGGAATGTCCTCACTACCGTTTTGAGCTGGTTCACTTCGACTTTCGCTTTCCTCATACAGAATAGTAGGCTGGCGCTAAGACAGTTGCCTACCGCGGCAGATAGAACACGTGACGCATTTGGACCTGCGCTTCTCCCCAACGGCAGCGGCTCGTCAACTATCAGCTCGCTCACGTTCTCGATGTCGAACTTCACTTTAAATTCATAATCCTTCAAGAGTTCGACTGTCGTTACGATTTCCTTTGCTTCCATACATTTCAGTCCTCTTAACGGTGTCAATGAATTTTGGCCTCTTTCCTGATAAGCCCGGCGATCAATCTCTTTTGCCAAATTAGCTTTCTGTCAATGTAGCGTTTCACGGAACCCTTTGAAGACATCCGCAATCGACTGGATCCAAGGATGCTTGATTTTCTCCGGCAGTCTTTCAAGTCTAGCTATCCTGAAGTAAAGTGGGGGGTGGGGGTCCCATCCGAGCCATTCTTGCAGTCTCACGGAAGGAGCCTGCTCATAGTATAGTCTCCTGAAACCTATCTTCCTCAAACCTGACGCTAGACTGATCGGGTTCTTTGTGATTAGCGCTGATTCTGTGTCAGCTCTCGTCTCAAGGAATTTTCCGATGAAGAAGATTATTGTGAACATGATGAAGAGGTAGAGGAATCCTAGGGAGAAGAGGTACTGCCAGAGGAAGTAAACTCTGAGCAGGTATTCGCCTGATGTGAGAGTGAAGAGAATTAAAGGATCGTGGCTTCGAACGTGGCTCAATTCATGGCCTAATACGCCTTTTATCTCTTCTTCCTCCAGCCTCAAGAGAAGCCCAGATGTAACCAACACAGTAGATCTGCTTGAGATAATCCCTGTTGCTGCAGCATTGGGAACCCAAGTATTAACGATTGAGATCTTCGGAACGTTCAAGCTGAAATCTCTCGCGACTTCAGCAGCTGCCTTGTAGACGTTCACATCTCGAACTGACATCCTTTCAGGAACGCATTTGATTCCGTACTGCTCGAATATGTATCTAGCGGTTTCGCAGTCGATCTCTTTGCCTTGAGCTAGGGTCGCTTGATAGATCTTCTCTTTCATCTCTTTGAATCTGGCGCCATGCTTCGCAACGATTTGGGTGTATTCCTCACGACTTGTCTGATATGATAGTAGAACGACATCCGGGTTTTCCGGCGTTAGGATCCAGTCGCCGAGCCTCATCATTATTCGATCTGACGAGGCGACCAGCATGAATTGTATTGCTACGAGAGCAATCGGTGTGTAGGGTCCGAGGAAGATGTAGAGTATGAAGAAGCCGATGAAGAGGAAGATCATGTAGAAGTTTATCATGCTGTCTGTGAAGATGCGTCCCAGCATTCTAGCGAGTATAGATTGCTTTCGAACAGGAACTATCTTCGGGTGCCTGAGGAAAGTGAAGTATAAGGTTGTGCGGCGTAGCTCCTCCTTGTAGGCTTCGAGGTGAAAACGTACGTCGTTAGCGACGACTCGACATATAGTTTGGAACAGCTTTGGATCGCAAGGTGTGAAGATTACTGTGAGAGGATCGTCTCCGACAATCGTAACCTCAACCCAGAGCTTCCGGTCTGCGTCATACTCTCTGAAGGAGAGGATTGGCTTTCCATCAATGACCGCTTTGCGAATACTGGTAACGTAAGGAGCTCTTGCGAGGAGATAGTACTTCTCAAGATAGTTTAGAAAGTTCTTGGTCTGGTCTTGCGTCAGCTCAGTCTTGATCTCTTGGCTTTGAGATTCGAAGCTGGACATGTTCTTAACTCCGTTGCTCATACTTCCTTTTCGCAGCGGCTACGAGCCCGATCGGCCCAGTCATCATCATGTCTCCAGCAGGGGTCGCAAAGTGAGCTTCAATTCCAGCCTTTTCGATTAGATGTCGATTCGGGCCTGTTGCAGCGATCAAATCTATTTTTGAGGACCCGCGTGGCTTTTCAGCGTACGCCACCCCGTGTCCGCCTTCATTGAAGACATCTTCATCGGTCAATTCTCCATCAGCAAACTCTCTCAGCAGTCGCTCAAGTCTAGTGTGAGTTAGGAGTTGCGTATGATGTTCAGCGATCCCGCAGATCTCTCCTTTCAAAACTATCGCTGTCATCGTGTGGCAGTTGCCCAAGTTTACCGCAAGGACTGATTTCTTCTCTGCGACTAGAGGGTCTTGGAGGCAGCCAGCTATCGCGGCGAGCGATGTATCCATCACTATGACCTTTGAGTTTGGAAACTGATTCTTCGACGCTCTCACCGCTGAGTTCATCCTGATGAAATATCTTGGAACTTCATCTTCTTTGAAAGCGAAGTCTTCGGGCCTTCTCCTTCTCGACAGTTCTTCCCTCATCTTTTCCATTCTGAATCTTCTATTGCTTATCCCTTTAGGAGAGGCGCCGTGGTCCTGTACCGCTATTGCTACAACATCAATATCTGAGAGGCTTGCATTCTTTTTTGAAAGGAAAACGTCCAGTTCATTGAGATCTATCTCGCTGATATTCAGGACTTCGCCTCTGAAGCCTTTTGGAGGCTCCTCGGCTCCCCAAACTTCTATGCCAAGTCGGTTAACTTCATCCAGATTGTTTCTTATCGAGTATGCAGCGCTCTCTGTCATTATGGCTCGGAAACCTTTCTTCAAATGCCGCATTACTGAAGTTGCGAATTCTCCTCCGCCGATCGTGTAGCCCCTTACGAAGATGTCTTTTCCAAGCATTGTAGCACTGTTGATAGATGCGGCGTGGACGATCGATGGCGCGGGTAGAATCATCTTTACACAGTTCTCTAAGTTCTTTGCTTCATCGTAAAGCAAGATGTCTTCTGTTCCAGCTCCGATATCGATTGCCAGTATCTTACGGATCCGCCTTCTTCGTCTTTGCAAACTTAGAACTCCTCTTCTTCCAAGTCACTAACGCTGCGACTGGTATGCACACTGCCAAGATCGCGACTATGTAGAGCCAACTCGGTATGTGTGTGAAGTGTATCTCATGTTCGGTTACTGATGAGATGTAGCCTTCGGCGACGGTGATCTTCATGAAGTCTCTATCTATTAGGGTGTTCCCCTGCCGCTCGAATTGCAGAAGATTGTACCTTATTCTGGTCTCTGATTCCCACCACCATAGGAACGAGAAGTTCGCGTAGTATGTGAATGGGCTCGGGTTCACTATGAGCCCATAGATGTCGAAGTCATATCGTATTATTAGTTTCCGATCTTTTTCCAGAAATTGGTAGTTGAAGTTTCTGATGGACCCGTTGAATAGAGCATAGAGAACTTGCAGGTTTGATTCTGTCAGTTTCGCATGGTCATGCAGCTGTTCTTTCGAGGAGGATTCGAATCCAGCCTCGTATAGCCTTTCATGCATCTTCGTTGTGTATATTGTGTATTCTATCTTGAATTCCGGCTCTTGGGCTTCCTCACCCTGAGCTGTACTCGCTAGAATCGTTGATACAAGCAAGAGCAAAATAAGTATCAACGGTGTTCGTGAACGCATCTTCCCAGCGGCCTGCGTGGATTAAGCGAATAGGTTGAGTTCCTCTATTTATCTTGGCGCTCTCTTGAGCAACCTCTTCCTGGGGAGCTTCGGCTTCTTTACCCTCTCAGCCTCTCCTACAGCCAACATTTCACTTCCAGTAGACTTTCGAAAACAGCTTTCTCAAACGCTTGGAAGAGTTAATGTTTGGAGCTTCGACTAGTAGATATCTGGCTTGAATGGATTCTTTCGGTAGAACCCCACAGGCCTAGGGACTGTCAAAAACTTGTTACACTTCGAGCAAACGTAATGTTCACTGGATATATTGCTTGAAAAGAATGCCATATCTTCCCCGCATTTAGGGCATCTCGGATCAACATCCTCCATAAGCTCGACCACCCTAACCTACTAATCGCCTGCTCTAGAAGATTTCCTTTTCGGAGAGCTTTCCCAAAGTCAAACTGAACAAGTCATACGTCAAAATCTTTGATCACAATACTTTTGAAATATCATTGATGAAGCTTTTCGCTTTCAATATCCAATCTCTTACGTCTCCACATTCGCTGTGGTAGAAATATTCGGCGTGAAGGTGTTCAAAGATCTCGTTGTACCGGCTAGGCAGATTGTAGTTCTTGTAGATCTCATCGAGTACCTTCAATCTTTCTCTCTCCTCTTCGTGGTTGCTTGGAAGCGGCAGCCCGTGTTTGCGGAAGAGAGTGTAAAGGCCTTCAATGCATCCTCTATATGCGCTTTCAGCAGCCAATTGGATATCCGTAATATCTTTCGCCTCTTCCAGATCTTTCTCAGCGTGCTTCAAGAAGCCGTATGCTCTCTCCAAGCCGCATGCATTCTCCAGAGATTTCCTACCCTCCAACTTCAACAAAGCATTGATAAATATGTCTTTGCTACCGCGAACAACTACTCCGTCGCGTATGATGCTGTAATAGAAGAGGGGGCTTCCTCTCCCTATTGTACTCCTCCTCAGTACAGTCAGCTCGGGGTAGAGACCATACTTCTGTTTAACGAGCAGACCGACATCATCGAAACTTCGATACAATTCATTAACATCTTTCGCATCGTCATCTATGACGATCAGTACGTCGAGGTCTCTAGGCTTCCTAAAACCTCTGACGGCTGAGCCGAAGACTATAACGGATACCAGCCCAACATTAGACTGGTCCAACCAGTCCGCGATCTCCCTGCCCTCCTCGAGAAAACCCTTAGGAACGACCATTCATAACACCATTATGCAACGACTTTTCGGCAGGCCCACCGTATTAAGATTTAGGAGCTCCTCTCCAACAAAGGGCAACCGCTATCTGTCATACATGAATCTGATCTTGGATGAAATTTGAAGCGCTCTTCTAGAATTATCCAAGGCGTAAGAGCATTAAGAAGCAGAAGTAAAGAATACACAGCCTCTAAGACCCCTATCCCCCCCTTTTTACATAAAATCTTAATACGGGTGTAATACTTGCGTCGACTCCATTTCATGATTCCTGAATCCGAATTGATTCAGTCTACTCTTACGTTTCTAACGCTGAGGGGAAGATTGGTGCGCGCGACTTTTCAAGAAGAGGGCGGATGGCTTATGGGTTCATGGACTTTCAAATCCAGCTGCGTTTTGTTTCCTTTATATTGTCAAAGTGTGGATCGTCGGAAAGTATTTTTGCTTGATTGATTATGGCTGTTGAGGCGATGATGCAGTCGCCCATCGGTATGTTTCTGTATTGGCATTTCAGAAGTCCTGCTTGTTTAGCGATTTTTGGGTTTAGGTCTTGGATTTGCAGTCCACTTGCGATGAGGGATAGGTAGCAGGTTTCCGCTTCTCGTCTTCCTATACTTTCACAGACTGTTTGAACTGTTTCGCTGATGACTATGGTTGGGAGTAAACCTTCGTTGTGTTGGATGAGTTCTCTTAGTTTTTTCGATGTCTTTTGTTTTGTCTCTGTTCTTGTCGAGTAATAATGTTCAACGAGGAATCGACTGTCTACCACTTCCTTCAAGCTAGTATTCCTCTCTGAGCTTGTCGATTTTTTGTTTGATTTCCTCCACTGCGCCGAACTTCGAGTATATGCCGGCTGATTCTTCGAGTTTTGGAACCACTTTAAAGAGTAATCCTTCTTCAGCGGCCTCTACCATTAGTTCGTCTCCTTCCTTTATTCCGAGTTTTTCCCTGAATTCTGCTGGGATCGTGGTTTGTCCTCTTCTTGTCACTTTCACTATGCTTCGCATGCGTTCTGCCTCAGATATCAAAAGTCTATGTACTACCATAAAAGAATTTTCCTATTCATTCCCTCCGATAGGATTAGGGTCACACTGGGCGTGGTCAAGGTTAAAGCTGGTTTCTGGAGCTTACGTACAAGAAAGACGGGATTCAACTAAGAAATCCTCTGAGAACCTGTATGTTGGCGTCGTCATGCTCAAGAGCAGGAATAATCAGACTTATGAAGGTGATAGCTCAACCCATACGGCCGTACGATCGAGATCGAGAAGCTTACAGAACAGATGGATGAAATCGAAGAGTCTTTAAGAACGAAATAATGGATTCCTTAAACAATCCATTATCTTTTCCAGAAGATACCCTTTTCCACATCACTTCATCGTTGGGAGGACAGAGAGCTGGAACTCCAATAGAAGCTTGAGGCTGAAGGGAGGCTTCGAGTCATCTGCACAAGCCCGCCAATTATAGTTCAATTCGTCGAGTCACAAAATCCGATAGACCTTATTATAGCAGAGATAAATGCCAAGCTTAGCTGGTAGAGGAAGGTCTATTCTAAGTTTGGGCCACACAGACGGATTTTCCGCAACATCGTCGCCTTTGCGTCAAATGCAATGGAAAAGCTGAGGATGAGTAGGCGAAATAAATAGCAGCCTGCAAGCCCGGAATCCCACATCCTTTAAGAGTAGAAGTCACATCTCCAAGTAGATTTCACTTCGACTCTTGTCAAGAACAAGTTTAGCTCTATAAATTATATCTCTACCTAGAAGCGACGGGAGTCTTAACATGATCTCTCTTTGTTCTTGAGCAAGTCTATCCAGATCATGCACTCCGACAAACAATTTTAGCTTCTCAGCTACGCCTTGTCTGTTCTCCGACCTGAATATCAAGGTTGCATCATCAATAACATATGTTCTGACTGGTCCACCGATCCCTACGAGGCTTCTATCAGCCAGTTTCAACTTCTTTGCATCAACTCTAAGGCGTCTAACATCCTTGTCCAAGAGGATGCTTGTGGCTGCACCGGTATCTACGTGCAGATCAACCGCTTGCTCTATTCCGAGGCTTCTTGAAATGACAACAGCTCTTATAAAAGGCGCGGGCGGCTCATACTTATCGTCGAAGTAACCTCGGATCTTCATAATATCAACGACAGTTTTTCCTTTGTGACAAAGTCTATGTAAACGCGGTCTAGAGGGTAGTTCCTTGAAACTTTCTCTATAACAGTGTCGAAATTCTCATCGAACTGAACTACTCTTTGTCTATATATGGCTACATACTTACCCTCATATTCACGGAGAAGTTCTTCATAATTCTCCATAAACCATCTAGCCTCCCTCTCGTACTCCTCAAGTAGAGCTAAAGCCTCGGCCTCCATGATCTCACCCACTACTATCTATGAGACAGAAGGTAAAAATCTTCTCTCCACGGTGACCAATAGACTGAGGACCAAGGCTGACTTGGCCCAAGCCGGGGATGAGCAGGCAAGAGAAAGAGTAGCCTGCAAGCTCGCATCAATTCATGATTGGATCAACTCAGCGGCTTTCAATCCTGTTCCTGTAAAAGGAATAACAACTTTATCCACATCAATCTTGCCTGCTTTCTTCAACCATTTATGAGCAATCTGGACAAGATCGTCCGGATCGAGATCAAGATATACGGCAGCTGGAACTCCAATAGAGGCGCATGATCGAAGCCAAACGAAAAGGTACCCATTAGAATCGATTTAAAGGGTACCAATTTTGGGGCATCAATACAAGGTTAGGCTTTGCCTAGAAGATCTATGCAAGCTAGAAATCTCTCAGCAAGGCCGTTGAACGTAAGATGCTCAACGCATACGTCAGAAATGTTGAAAAGATTGCTCAACCATTTTAGCAGTAGACTAGACTTGACCCATTATGAAAGACTAGGGAAGCAACGGAGACGGAAGCGGGATGCCGCGGAACCTAAACGTACTATCCCAGCCAGAGGACGTAAGAGGGTGAAAGAGAGGCTGAATAGATCTGTAAAGGAATACGGAACTTTGCTTAATGCCATACCCGACCCCGCTGCTATAGTTGATACGACCGAACATGAGAAAATGGAGGAGGCAATACGCCGTCAAGCGGACCTGCTCCGGAATACTTTCAACAGCATGACCGATGCAGTCTTCATCCTCGATGCCAAGGGTGTGTCTCCTCCCGCTGCTCCAACGATTATGGAATGCAACAAGGCTGCATCCACCATCTTCGGATACGAGAAGACAGAGATGCTGGGTAGAACCACTGCTTTTCTTCACGTGAGCGAGGAAAACCTCAAAGAGTTCCAGTCCTCCCTTTACTGCGCCCTGGAGAAAGGCCAACTCCCCTTCCATCTTCCCGAACACCGCATGAAGCGTAAGGATGGCTCTGTATTTCCTTCGGAGCACTCCGTGGTGCAGATACTAGACAGAAAGGGAGAACGAATAGGCTGGGTGAGCATCGTACGCGACATCACCGAACGCAAGAAAGCGAAGGAGGCGATCGAACGAAGCCAACGATCTCTAGAAGCGGTAGTCGAGACAGCTCCCAGCTTGATCGTTCTGCACGATCCGGACGGTCGCATCCTTCTATTCAACCGTGCCTCTGAAGAGTTAACAGGTTACAAGCGGGAGGAAGTTATCGGGAGAAAAACCTCTGAACTGTTCCTACCTCCCGAATGGATACCTGTAGTTGAAAAACGGTTTGCCGATCCGTACGCGCCGGAACTGCGCATACCTCAACAAAATCCTTGGATAACGAAATCGGGTGAAGAGCGGCTGATCGAATGGCGCTGCGCGGCTTTGCCCACTCCCGAAGGTGGAAGACCCCAAGTGCTATGTACAGGTATCGATATCACGGATCGTAAGCGAGCGGAGGAGCAAGGACGGAAGCTTACGCAGTTTCTCAATCTCGTTATCGACAGCGCGAATGTATGGCTTAACGTGCTTGACGAGAAAGGTAACGTCTTGATCTGGAACAAGGCGGCGGAATCGATAAGCGGCTACTCCCGCGAGGAGGTTGTCGGCTGCAGCAAGATATGGGAATGGCTGTACCCAGACGAGAAATATTGGAAAGAGGTGACCGATAAGGCAGCCTCGGTCATACAGGGACTAGCGACCGATGTAGAGGATGAGACCACCATTCGAACGAAGAGCGGAGAGTATAAGATCATCTCATGGCATTCCAGAAACATTGTGGACGAGAAAGGTGTGCCGATCGGCTCCATTGCGCTTGGCCACGATATCACCGAGCGCAAGAAGATGCAGGAACAAATTGAAAGTCTAGCTAGGTTTCCCTCAGAGAATCCGAACCCTGTGTTACGATTGAGTCAAGACGGCATCCTTCTTGATGCGAATGAAGCAACTGATCCGTTATTGCAGGATTGGGGCTGCAAGGTTGGCAGCGTAGCTCCGAAGTTCTGGCGCGACCTAGCTCGTGAAGCGGTTGCGAGCCAGTCAGATAGAAGTGTGGATCTCGAGGTTGGTGAGCGAGTCTACTCGTTCTTCGTTAAGCCAGTTAAGGACGCGGGCTATGTCAATCTTTACGGAACAGACATCACCGAACGAAAGCGAATGGAAGAGATTTTGAGAAGAAGCGAACAGGAGAAGACAGCTATTCTGGAGAATATGTCGGAGCTTGTAACGTATCTTGATACGGAAAACAGGATTTTATGGGGAAACAGGGCTGTAACCGAATCGTTGGGGTTAGATCTTCAGCAAGTGATAGGACGCCGCTGCTATGAGACATGGCATCAACGTAAGATACCATGCACAGACTGCCCAGTCAACAAAGCCTGCAAAACCGGTCAACATCAGGAAGGGGAAATCACTACTCCAGATGGTAGGGTGTGGCTTACACGAGCTGACCCAGTTCGAGACGCAAACGGCGAGGTCGTAGGCATCATCGAGGTCTCGGAGGAAATCACCGAGCGTAGAAAGATGGAGGAGGAGCTCAAGGAAAGAAATGCGCAACAGACTGTAGTCTCCGCGATTCTTGAAGAATTCACTCGTTCGATCGATCTGAAAGAAATCTTGGAAGAATCCGTGAAGAAGATAAAGGATTACACTCAATGCAGCAGCGTCGGCATCCGACTCTTGGACGATGATGGAAACATACCGTACGAGGCATATGTTGGCTTCTCAACTGAATTCTACGGAAGCGAAAGCCCCCTCTCCATCAAATCAGACAAGTGCATGTGCATCAACGTCATCAAAGGCAACTGCGACCCTTCCAAACCATTCTTCACAGCGAACGGATCCTTCTACGCGAATGGAACGAGCAAGCTTCTGGCAACAGTTTCAGAGGAGGAGAAAGGAGAGACAAGAAACGTCTGCAATGAGTTCGGTTACGAGTCCGTGTCTCTGTCTCCAATTAGAGTCGGTGATCGAATCGTCGGGCTGATTCACGTTGCCGACGAGAAGGAGAACATGGTACCGCTGAAAAAAGTGGAGTTCTTGGAAAAAATAGCTGCAGAGATATCGCTCGGGGTAGAAAAAGCAAGAATCACTTCCAAACTGAGGGAATCACAGGAGAGACTGAGGAAACATTCAGAGCAGTTGGAGGAACTAGTTAAGGAGCGGACGAAGGAGCTGCAAATGCAGCAAGAAGCTCTTCTCCGATCTGAGCGATTGGCGGCTATCGGTGAAGCGGCGGCGATGGTTGGCCACGACCTACGCAACCCATTGCAGGCCATGGTCAACATGCTCTATTTAGGGAGGAAGAGGCTGGAATCGATACCGCCTCAGCTTCGAGAACTTGCAGAGAAATATGGCATCCCAGAGTTGATGGAAGGCGCAGGCGACCAAATTGAGTACATGAATAAGATTGTCTCTGACTTGCAGGATTATGCGAAAGAGGTTAAGCCCAAGCTTGTTGAAACGAGCATATCAGGGCTTATCGATGAGACGCTATCCATGACAAGTATTCCAGAGAACGTTAAGATATCCGTGGTGGTTGAGAAAGGCCTTCCGAAGTTGATAGTCGATCCGGCTTTGATGAAGCGTGTATTCACCAACCTTGTCATTAACGCTCTGGAAGCTATGCCAGATGGCGGTCGGCTGAAGATTGAAGCCTCCGTGAAAGGAGAAGAAGCACTTGTCGATTTCCATGATACGGGCGTCGGAATCGCTGAAGAGGATCTGGACAAGATGTTCCAGCCGCTCTTCACCACTAGGGCGAAGGGGATGGGGCTCGGTCTTGTTGTCGCTAAGCGGCTGGTCGAGGCCCACGGCGGAGATGTCATGGTTCACAGCAAGGTTGGGGAGGGCTCCACCTTTACGGTTAAGCTACCATTGAGAAAGAAATGAAGGAGCTGTGATGTGACTTTGGAGAAGAAGCGGGTTCTGGTTGTGGATGATGACAAGGTTCTCCTGAAGAGCTTCAAGGAAGTTCTTGAATCGGAAGGATATCTCGTCGACACAGCTATGACTGGTCGAGAAGCGATAGAGAAGTCTGAAGCAAATTTCTACAACCTTACATTGATCGATATTCGACTTGCTGACATGGAGGGAACTGAACTGCTGACGAGGATAAGGGAGACGACGCCTAAGATGGTCAAGATAATGATTACAGGATATCCTTCACTAGAGAGTGCGAAAGACTCCCTCAATAAAGGTGCAGACGGCTACATAATCAAGCCCGTAGACATAACGGAGTTACTGAACATGATTAGGGATCGATTGAGCAAACAGGAAGAAGCTAAGAAATACAGCGAAGAAAAGGTTAAGGAATACATTGAAACGCGAGCTAGAGAACTAGACTCTAAAGGTTGATACTCGTCATACCAAGTCACACTGATAGAAGTACTAATTTTCCAACGTTTTGCCTTCAGAACCATACGCACAGCGCAATCCATGGACGATTCGAGCAAAACGCATAGCCGGCTACTCCGCCAGCTTTTCCCTTATGATAGCTAGAAGAGCGGACGGTTTGAACGGTTTAATAATATAGCCGTCGGCACCCTCGTTAACCGCTTCCACCGCATTTTGAAGTGAAGGATACCCTGTGACGACTATCTCCTTGATTTCAGGGTTGTCTCTCTTCAACATCTTGAGAAGCTTAATGCCATCAATGTCAGGTAAGCGTATGTCTACCAAAGCGACGTCATAGTGTTCTCGTTGAGACTTCTCTAGAGCTTCACCACCATCTTTGGCCACTTGTATATTGAAGCCCTCTGCTTGAAGGATCTCTGTTATGGTTCTTCGGATAGTTTTGTCATCGTCTATGACTAAGACTGAAGGTTTAGCCTTCTTAGCTTCTATCTGCGAGTTTAGCCATTCGACCAGCTTCTGCTGATTCTCTCTTAGGCGTTCAATTTTCTTCTCTTGCTCTATGAGCAGGATGTTGAGGGCTTCCTCTGGAGGAGCCGGTGAATATAGCGATGGCCGACCCTTAAGCTCGGTGACGAGGCGTTTATCCTTGAGTTCTCTCAGAACCCTGTACACTTCAGCTCGGTGGACACCTAGCTCCTTCGCAACCTCCGTGGCTGAGGTCCTACCGAGAGTTAGAAGGGAATAATAGGTCTTTGCCTGAGCTTCTGTTAGACCGTAGCTGGAGAGCTCAGCCAACCGTTCTTCCAATAGTACCCATCCCTTTGTTTCCTTACTTATGCGGAGGGTGTTTATTTAATGTATGTTACTTTGGGACTTACGACATAACATTTATACGCCTCGCGCTACTTGTAATTCAAACAAGACATATTCGGCTGGGGCCTTTCTACGTTAAAGCAAGAGGAAAAACTTGGTCTTGTCGACCTGACTCAGGTGATTAGCGAGAAGGGTTTAGATGAAAAGTCAATTGGCTAGACGGAGCGTGGAGGGCCCCAACGTGTCTGAGAGTTTTGATTCGGCGGTGCTGGAAGCCGTTGATTATGGCTTATCAGTTCTCGGCGAAACCGGTAGACAAACTGTCTACTCTTTTGTCAAGATGAAATATCAGGTCAAGCGTGAGGAGATCCCTAAGAGGCTTGATGTCTTCTGTAGAGCTTCAGGTGGTTTATTCGGTGCAGGAGCCACGGTTGTCAACAAGATGATCGCCAAGAGGCTCTACACTAAGCTCAGCCTAAGCTTTGTACAGCATGAAGACTGGGCCCTTCCCGAATATGTTGATAATGCGAAGAAATGTGTGGTAGAGGGTTGAAGAATGGAGAAGAGCGAGATCCTAGAGTTTGTTAAGCAGATGAAGGCCAAGGACCATGCGATCATGTTCTATTCAAAGCCTAAGGACAAGCATCAGGTTCTGTTCACCTACTTGAAGGCTGGATTGGAGGCGGGTGAAGCAGCTGTCTACGTCGCTAGCGAGGAGACTCCTGACCAGATCAGGCAGGCTATGAAGAAGTTCAGCATAGACGTGGACAGATTCGAGAAGTCAGGAGCGTTGCGTGTGATCGACTACAAGAACTGTTACATTTTTGAGGGCAAGGTCAACCCATCGAAGAGTAAAGAGTTCTGGAAGAAACTGAATAATGAATCTATAAGCGGAGGCTTGAAGGGTTTGAGGGTTGCTGGAGAGACGGCATGCTTCTTCAAGCACGGCATGGTAAAGGAACTCGTTGAATATGAAAGATCGCTGCATAGAGTATTTGAATTACCTATCATTGGTATCTGCGCTTATGACACTAACATCGTAGCCAAAGAAAGTGGAGGAGAACTCTACCTAGACCTCATCAAGGCGCACAGCACCGTTATCTTTGCAGGCCCAGAAGAGAGTGTGGTGAAATGTAAATGAGAAACCAGAGGAGTCCAGAATTGAGCGGACAGAAGAGAGAAGTGGTGTCTTCAGGCATTCAGTCCTTAGATAAGATTATCGAGGGTGGCTTTAATGAGGGAGACGTTATTCTAGTTGCTGGTCAGCCTGGTGCCGGAAAGAGCACTCTAGGAATCCAGTTCGTGTACAACGGTGCCACGCAATACGAACAAGCTGGCGTCTACGCCACCTTTATTGAATCCGCAAGCAAACTGAAACGTGACATGCTCAGGTTCAATTGGGATCTTGCTAAGCTAGAGAGAGAACGCAAGCTCGTCGTTCTAGACTTGATTCAAACGATCGGCGAGAAAGGTGTTGAAGCCAACCTTGAAGCCATAATGGATGCGATTAAGGGTTTGAATGCGAAGCGCCTTGTGATCGACAGCCTCTCTGCCATGACAACCTACATCAAGACGAGAGCGGAGGCCCGTAGTTTCGTCGCCCTCATGAATAGATTCATCGAAGACGCGAAGTGCACAACGCTCTGCACCCTAGAGGTGCCTTGGGGAAGAAGCGATATAGGAATGGGTTTTGAAGAGTTCATGGCCGACGGATTGATAATTTTGGAATCGAGCCTTGAACAGGTCAAGGTCAGGAGGAGGCTCTACATCCCGAAGATGCGTGGTGTAAACCACGCCTTGGAATGCTACGACTTCTACATTACACCAGAGGGAATAAGCATCTCCCCTATACCGGCTGTCAAAGGATGACGACGCATGACTCGCAGGGATTACGGTTAGAAAAGGGTGATGAGGAACTCGAATTGCGGACTCAAACATGGACTTTCAAAGCGGTTTTGCTTGAGGCTGTGAATGAGGGCGTTAGGAAGAGATCGGCTGGTCCAATGTGAGGGATCGTTCTTACATGCCCAAGATTGAGGAGAAGCTCAAGGGTGTTCCGCCTAAGTCAATTGTGATCATTGAGACACCAATTGAAGAGGATCAGATGAGGCTGATAGCGGACTTCCTGAAGTTTAGAGCGGGTGATAAGGGGATATACGTCTCCTCGAACAGGCCGACAAACGACCTTATTGAGAAGCTCCTGGCCTACAGCTTTGATCTAAGAGAGAACCTTGAAGCCAGCGGGATACGTGTAGTGGACCTCATGTCTAGAAGCGTCGGCGCCAACGAGGTGAAGGACAGCATCTATGTATCCTCGCCCTCAGAACTCTCAGCCATCCAAATGGCCATCGAGAAGGCCTTCGACCGCATAGATGGTGAAGCTGGTAAAACGTGGCTGTTACTGGACTCAATCTCGACGCTCCTAGTCTTTAATAGCCCAGGCGCTGTGTTACAGTTCCTCCACTTCCTCATCGGACGCCTACGCGTACTCCAATTCAACGGCGTAATCTTCACGGTCGAAGGCTCTGTCGAGGAGAAAGTTCTCTCAACGATAAGACAGTTCTGTGATATGGTGATTAAGTTATGAAATGGAATGTGGCTTTACTAGATCCAAACGGATGTGGAGCAGAAAATCTTGATTTTTGAACAGGATTTTTCGTAAATTGAGAAAGAGGTGAGGATGAATGGAAAAAGGAAAGGGTGAACAATCTGAAATGGTTCCGACGCCTATCGTGGAGGTTTGGGAAGGCATCATTATGGTGCCTGTGATAGGGATTCTTGATTCAGCTCGCACAAAGCAAATTACAGAGTCTATTCTAGGGCACATAGCCCGCGTCAAGACGGAAGTAGCCATCATAAGCATCGGGGGCATTAGCGTAGTCGATACAAAAACAGCCAATCACCTTATTCGCACAGTTCATGCAGCTAAGCTGATGGGAACAGAAGCTATCATCACAGGGATCAGACCTGATGTTGCAACGACTCTGGTAAATCTTGGCGTAGATCTGTCAGGTATAATGACCTTTAGCACAATGCATGAGGGACTTGAATGCGCATTCAAAAAGCTCGGATGGAAAGTGGAAAAGAGCAAGTAGGCGCAGACAGAATTGGAAAGAGTTTCCATCCCAATATTGAAGACAGGAGACTATTTGATCACTTCTCCTCAGGTGGCTCTCCACGATAAAATGGCGGTTCAATTCAAAGACGACATACTTCGAAGAATCGTTGAGACAAAGGCGAAAGGGCTTGTCTTTGATGTAAGCGCAATAGACATTGTTGACAGCTTCCTAGTGCGACAGATAGGCGAGATAGCGATAGCTGCAAACATAATGGGCGCCCAAGTCGTCGTGGTTGGTTTGAGACCTGAGGTTGCTATGACTCTGGTGGAAATGGGCTTTTCCCTAAGAGGAATTCAAACAGCACGTGACCTTGAGAAAGGGTTAGAGGTCCTTGGCAAAGCTCGGAAGCGTTAGGTTTGGCGCAGAAATTGACTGAAGTCGTAGACATCAGGAGTGAAGTGGGTATAGTGAATGCTCGGGTTAGAGCGAAGGCTATGGCAGAGGCTTTAGGCTTCACCTATATGGATCAGACCAGAATTGCCACCGCCGTCTCAGAGCTTGCTAGAAACGCCTTCCAATTTGCGGGAGGAGGCAAAGTAACGATCAAGCCTCTGGAAGGTCCAGAGGGGAAAGGGATAGAGATTGTTGTAGAGGATCATGGACCTGGAATTGAGGATCTGGAACTCGCTTTGAAGGGGGGATACAGTACAGCTGGTGGATTGGGGCTCGGCCTATCTGGCTCCAAGAAGCTTATGGATGAATTCGATGTCAAAACAAGAATTGGCGAGGGTACGGTGGTAGTAGTCCGAAAATGGTTGTGAGAAACGTTTGAGAGTAGGGGTCGCGTCGGAGCCTGCTTCAGGCGAGAGAACTTAATCCTGCATAATTTTCCGGTAGACCGAAAGTTAGACTATGATTTGATGTGACATAGGTGGAGCTAGTGATAGAAGTTCTGTTTGAAATCGCGGTTGTAACTGTTGCTATTGCAATAGCCATAGCAACCTACTATTTCGGTAGAGTCATCAAAGATAGGGCATTCCTGAGAGTTTGGAGAATACAGTATCTGGTACCAATAGTCCTAGGGTTGGCTTTTGTATGTGAAATCATCGATCTTGCCGTCTTGAGGATCCGCGCGCTTCTAATACTGTCCGGCTTGGTCGTTTTCCTCTACGTTTCCTACAAAACCGTGCACTTCCTTCAAGGCTACATTCAAACCCAGCAAAAAACGATACTGGGTTTATCCACGCCTTCAATAGAAGTCTCTGAAAGCATCCTCGTGATGCCTCTTATCGGCATGCTAGATTCAACCAGAGCTGGACATATCATGGAAACCCTTCTGCAGGACGTAACCAAAACCAAGGCGAAGGCGGTCATCATAGATGTAACAGGCATCTTAACCATTGACACCCAAACAGCAAGCCACTTGGTACGAATGATCCGAGCATTGAAACTAATGGGGACGCAACTCATCATTACCGGAATAAGGCCTGACGTCTCCGTAACGATGGCGCAGCAAGATATTAGCTTGGGAGATATCATTGCATTGCGAAATGTTCAGCAAGCGCTCGAATATATTCAGAAAGATACAGAGAATCAGAACGTGAAGACAGGTTAGAAGTCCATTTCATGCGAAGTTTGTCAATGGCTCAAACCAGGTTGGGAAACCCTTGATGTTCGGCGTTGCGTCTAGACTTGCGCCGGGTATGAGCGTCAACGGTGATGCTTGCGTCATCAAAGAGTGGAACGGACAGACGCTGTTGGCGGTGATCGATGGACTTGGCCACGGCGGAGAAGCATCGGTCTCCTCCAATAAAGCGAAACAGTATGTGTTGAAGGAATACTCCAAAGAAGTTGAGCAGATCCTTTTAGGTCTTCACGCACACTTGCATGGAACGAGAGGCGTCGCCGCGGGGCTAGCAAGGATTGACAGAGTACGGTGTCGACTCATTTTCTGCGGCATTGGAAACACTGAGGTGCGCGTAGTCGGAGAGCCCCCTATGCACCCAACCTCGCTGGACGGTATACTCGGCATGAACCTGAGGAAGACTGGGAAATTTGAGTATCGATACAACTCGCTTAGGGCGGTGGTGCTCCATTCCGACGGGATTTCCGGCAGATTCGATCTGTCGGAGTACCCGTCGATCTATAAAGAGCCGCAAAAGATTGCAGAGCGGATCGTGGTCGAATGGGGAAAGGAACATGACGACGCCACAATAATTATTGCAGTAGAGGATGCTCAGAGTTGAGCGATAAAGTAAGGGAAATAGATGTTTCAAGCGACGTCTATGCAATAGTGGCTGTAGAGCATGCGAAAGATTTGGGAAAGGTCTTGGGCTTCTCCGAGGTTGACCGGATCAAGATCGCTATTGCGACTGTTGAGCTCGCCAGAAACATCGTAGTCCATGCTGGAGGAAGAGGCAGGATAGTCATCAAGCCGATTACAGAATCTAGCAGAGTAGGCATAATGGTGATCGCTGAGGACAAGGGATCTGGGATCGCAGACATCGCAAAGGCTCTCGAGGGAGGCAGCAGTTCAAAAAGAGGGCTCGGAATAGGTCTCGGAGGCGCGAAGCGGCTCATGGACGAATTTAAGATTGAGACGAAGGTAGGCGAAGGAACAACAATAACTGCAAAGAAATGGAGGCATTAATATTGCAACCCGGTTTGGGAAAAATCATTGAAATGTGCTTATATCTTGGAATCGTTTTCCACAATTCGAGGTTTCAGATTACATGAGAAAATTGAAGGAGAAATACGCATGTTGAATGATAAAGACACAGGGAGTTCAGGTAGAAGCGGCCGAAAGGAGTTCGAATATTCGTTTAACCTCATCCCCGATCCCATAGTCATCATTGATGCAAAGGGCAAAATCTTGGCCGTTAGCGACGGAGTAGAAGATCTGGCAGATATGGGGCTAAGGACTATTGAGAAATTTAGAGTCTAAGAAATATGCGGCAAGAGACAAAGCTGAAGGTTGCGCCAGAGGGCGCAAGTGGATGGAGGAGCGGATACGGCTTCGAGCGGAACTGCTCCGTATCACCTTCGATAGCATGACAGACGCGGTCTTTATCCTCGATGCCAAGCTTCCCGTACCAACCATAGTAGAATGTAACAAGGCTGCTGAAGCGATAAGCGGCTACACTCGCGAAGAGGTCGTGGGCAACAGTAAAATATGGGAGTGGCTATACCCGGAGGAGAAATATCGGAAAGAGGTGACCGATAAGGCAGCCTCGATCATACAGGGACTAGCGGCGGATGTGGAGGACGAGACGATTATTCGAACGAAGAGCGGCGAGAATAGGGTTATCTCATGGTGCTCCAGAAACCTCGTAAACGATAAAGGCGTATCGATCGGCTCGGTTGCTCTTGGCCGAGACATCACTGGCCGCAAGCGGGTGGAGGAGGCGCTGCGTGAATCAGAAGCGAAGTATTCAGCCTTGGTAGAGCAAGCGAAGGATGTTGTAGCTATTGTGCAAGACGGCGTTTGTAAGTTCGTTAACAAGGCTGCGGAAGAGTTTTCTGGTTTTGCAGTCGAAGAAATAGTGGGCAAGCCCTTTCTAAATTGGATGACGCCTGAATCTAGGGATCTAGTTGCCCAAAGATACAAGTTGCGCATGGCAGGTGAAAAGGTTCCTTCCGTCTATGAAGCAAAGATTCAATGCAAGGATGGAGCGATAAAGGATATAGAAGTATCCGCTGGGCTTATCCAATACCAAGGAAAACCCGCTGATATAGTAATAGCACGCGATGCCACCGAGCGTAAGCTGATGGAGAAAGAGCTTCGGCAAAGCGAAGAGAAGTTCCGGCGGATTGCCACACACATCGAGGATGTGCTATATAGCGTAGATGGAGAAACGCAGGAGTTCCGTTATCTGAGCCCAGCATTTGAGAGGCTACTCGGATATACGCTAGAAGACATCCGACAGATGGGAGGACGACGGGCGTTTCTGTCCCGAGTGATCCAAGGAGGGAAGTTTGCTGAGCAGAATCGGTATTTTGAACGATTAAGATTGCAGCGAGGGATGAAGGATATGCCAGATCGCTACGAGACATGGTGGCTCTGCAAAGATGGATCATTGAAATGTCTGGAAGACCGTTGGATCCCTGTCTACGAAGGTGAACGCCTAGTAAGCACGGATGGGGTACTCCGCGATATCACCGAGCGCAAGAAGACGGAGGAACAAATTGAACGTCTAGCCAAGTTTCCTTCAGAGAATCCAAACCCCGTGTTAAGATTGGATCAAGACGGCGTAGTTTTCGACGCGAATAAAGCAAGTGATCCGTTATTGCGGGATTGGGGCTGTAAGGATGGCGGCGTAGCTCCGAAGTTCTGGCGCGACCTAGCTGCTGAAGCCCTTGCCAGCCAGTCAAGCAAGAGTGTAGACATCGAGATCGGTGAACAAGTCTACTCGTTCTTCGTCGCGCCAGTTAAGGAAACAGGCTATGTCAACCTATATGGAAGAAACATCACCGATCGGAAGCGTGCGGAGGAGAAGCTCAAACAGTACAGTGAGCATTTGGAGGAGTTGGTGGAGGAGCGAACAAGAGATATCAAATTGCTGAACGAAAGCGTAATCCAGAGGCTAACACAGAAGATAGGCCAAATAGATAACGTAGCCACGATCAGGGACAAGCTGAGGAAAACCGCTGACATATCTAGCGGGCTCGATTTGATTCTTGATACGGCTTTGAATGATCTCGGCATGGATGTCGGTGCAGTTCTGCTTATCGACCATAAGGAGAACGCCGCTAGGTTACGAGGGTTCAAGAGCAGAATAGAGGGGGTTAAAGTGGAGGAGAGCTACTCGCTGGACAAAGGGTTTGCTGAGTTCGAGGCTTACAAAGACAACAAGAACTTATCTAAAGTCGTTCGTCAAAGCGAGCTAAGCGCTCTAGGGACAGCTAGCATACACTGTGCCCCAATACTTCTTGGAAGAGAGGTGTATGGCGTCCTAGCTTTTGGCAGTCAGAAAGCTCTAACCCTAGACGAGAGCGACCTAGCTGTCTTGAGTTTGTACGCTGAGCTTACTTCGATACTATTTGAGACTCAAAGCCTCGTAGTAGCACCCGTCAAAGAGGTGGCTGAAGGCGCCAAGAGAAAGTTCGAGCTCGAGTCAGGCAGTTCATATCTAGTTAAGAACGATGTGGAGAAGGCTTTCGAGGTCTTCACGGACAACGTTCTAGGAGGCTTCGAGGGACTCTGCATTACTCGACAGTTTCCGTCGAAAGTCAGGAGGAAGTACGGTCTGGAGAAGACGCCTATCGTCTGGTTGACAAGCGAGAGAGTTGAAGGTGAAACGGCAGTCCACTCGATCCAAGACCTATCGATCTTAATCGCCAACTTTCTAGATAGGGCCAAACGAGGCGTCGTCCTGCTCGACGGCCTCGAATACTTGATAACCAACCATGGCTTCGAAATCTCAATCAGGTTCCTACAGACGGCTAGAAGCCGATTTGAACAGAAAGACGCCATCCTTATAGCGCCCCTACTGGAAAAAGCCATAGACGCGAAAGAGGCTACACTGATAGAAAGAGAGATGAAACCTCTCATAGCCCAGTAACGAACTAATAATACGCTTCATCGTTGTTGCAACGCTCCACCCGCTGTTCATAACCTAGGCAAGAGAACTCCTGATTTACTCGGCAACTAAATCAGGAATACAAGTGGAAAGAGGTTCGATCTCTAGCCAATCCTCCTTCCACCAGAACGTCTCGGACTCTTGTCATACGTACTTAACCTAAACTAGATTTTGTGTTAAGTGTAATTCGCATAAACCTTATCGGCCTCTGAAACCGTGAACGGTCAACCCTTTCGTCAACTTCTAGGGTCTCGCGAAACATAACTTCATCAAGCACGATTAGGGATGGATGAGTACTTTCGTTGATGGAAACCTTCTTAGGTAACCTTGGCGGAATACCCCTTTGGGTGATCTGAGTGAGTGACCAGATTAAAGTCCTCCAGAAGGGGAAGATAACGATCCCTATCGACGTGCGAGAAAGGCTCGGCATCAAGCAAGGGGATTCAATGACGCTCAAAGTGGTCGGGTCAAAGCTCGTATTGATCCCTGAAGGTATCCTGCCAGATCCTACCAAGTCGCTTTATGGACTTGCGAAAGGCGCGGCCATCAAAGAGCCGATAGATGTAGAATTGAGGAAGGCCGCTGCAGCCAGAATCGCGAAGAAGCTTTCGAGGGCGAAGAAATGAGGTTTGTCGACTCGAACATCTTCATCTATGTGCTCGCGCAGTCACCAAAGGGTTTGTCTAAGATTTGCAAGAGCATACTGAAGAGGATAGAAGACGGAGAAGAAGCTGTGACCAGCACAGCCGTAGTCCAAGAGGTCGTTGACTGGCTCGAATACAACAACCGAAAGTCAGAAGTGAAAACCTTCATCCGAGCAGCGAACTCTTACCTCACGCTTTGGAAAGTCAGCAATGAATGGAAAGACTTTCTAGAAGCCACCCAGGACGTGGACAAGTATGATATAGACTTCGTAGACGCCCTCGCCCTCCAAATAATGAAGAGGGAGAAGACCAGTGAAATATACTCAAATGATCTCGATTTCGATAGAGTTGAAGGAATAAGAAGAATCCTAGAGTAACTCCCGCTTTTGGCCTTAGGAGCTGCCCTGTTCACAGCTTAACTGGAGTAGGCATAATTTCCTTGGCTGCAATCACTCCTTTCCTGTCTAGGCTACCAAGTCTCTGGTACGGAAGCAGCCAAAGCTTCTATTCTTTACCAAAACATTCCAGAATCTTTCTCAATTTTTCTTTCAGGCTAGGCAAATCTTCCTTAACTACAACCCAAACTCGTTCGAGCACAACACCGAAGTACGCGTGAATCAGAACGTCTCTCATTCCAGCGATATGTTTCCACGGTATCTCCGGATGTTCTTTCCTAACGTTTCGAGGCACATTTTTTGCAGCCTCTCCAATAATTTCAAGTCTCCTTATCACAGCATCCTGCAACTGAGTTGTTTCGAAGAATCCGTTCTTACTCACATCCTTCATGTATTCTTCAATCTTCTGAATGCTTTCGAGTATATCCCTCAGAAATGGTTCAGCATCTTTCTTCATACTATCTTGACCTGCTCCTTCAAAATCCTATCTTTCAATAGTGGATGAATAGCCGAATACTCGGCAAGATCAACATCTCTTCTTAACTTCTCCTCAAGCTCAAGCTTTAGAGCAACCAAGTCTAGTAGACTTTTCTTGCCTTTGAACTCAACAAGGATGTCCACATCACTCTTTTTCCCAGCCTTTCCCCGCACAATTGAGCCGAACAAACCGGCTCTGACTACATCATGCTTCTTGAGCACCGGGACGATGCTTCTTTCTATTTCTTTGATCTTCATCTTCCGACCCACATGGAGTTGAGGATAGCCTTAGGGACTGCCCTATTTATGGCTTGACTGGAGTAGGCAGGATTTCCTTGACCGCTGTCATTCCTTTCCTCGCTGATTCTAGGATCTCCCGCGCGGTTCTTTCATCATAATACTTTGATGGGGGAAGAAGCTCAGGGCCTTTGCGGATCGGGTAGCGTGCCTTCGTTATGTGAGGTTCAAGTTTCTTCATGACATTGATGAGTTCCATTAACTTTGGTTTTAATTCTGGAGAGGCTTGCGCTAACCTGTGTAAGACTAGGGAGTTCTTATGTTTCTTACTCGGCTTTTGGCCGACCGCGATGATTAAGGCTGAGGTAGCGTTTTCCGCGCTCATTGCGCTAAGAAAAACAGACAGCGCATGTCTTCCATGCTCAAGAGCAAGCGAAGCTTCATTCAATTGCTCTTCTGCGCTTTCGAGATAGACAGCGGCTTCTTTAAGAGCCACGCTCCCGCCTCCTCTTCATAACGCCATTTTCTCTCTATTTCCTCTACGATGAGGCCAAGCATCTTTTCGACTCCTCCCCTATCATAGAGGACTGCATAACCCTCCGCAACCCCAAAGATGAAGGTCGTTTTAGCTTGGAGATTCAGCAAAAGTTCATCATACGTGAGGAATAAAGCTTCAATGGGTATGTCGAGGCTGAACATAAGGTTGTAGATCTCGTCATTAAGCTCTCTTTCAACATCGCCATCCTCCCTAGTTATTATGAGAAGATCTAGATCACTGTCTTCAGTGGATACTCCCTTGGCGACACTGCCGAAAAGAATAATGGCCACGACTTGATCATCACGCGCGATACGTTCAGCTGCAATTCTAGCCTTTCCGAGAGGTGCTAAGCTCCTCTTAACATACTGGAGGAAAACCGCATCCTCAAGAATAGTCTCGGGTCGAGTCAGCTGATACTTACCGTCCCTCAGCTCTATGACGCCCCTAAAGCGCAGCATCCTCAACTTCTCAGAGAGCCAACGATCACTAAGTCTTGTAAACAGCCTTAACTGGGAGTAGGTTCTAGGACTGTCGATCAAGGCCTCGACCACTCGACCTTCCGCTGTCAAATCCACAAGCTTAAGCAAGGGTCTGCCACTATACTTTATAGTGCTAGCTGTACTAAGTATTAAAGCCTAACTCGAGGAAGTCTTTCTCAATCTTATGTTCCATTAACGCCTCTCCCGTATCAGGCTCTTCTGGCCCTCGGCCCAGCACGAGTCTTCATCATGGAGATTATGACTATGTAGGCGTTGACATCGTCTGCGCATCATTCTGTTCTTGCTTCGATTACGATCTTTCTATTCCCTTCCAAGTAGATGTCGACTCTATCTCCCACTTTCAGGCCGGTTGCTTTGATGATGTCCTCCGGAAGATAGAGTGCGGGGCGTTTTCCAGCGGCGCTGATCTTCCTCGATAGTCTGAGGGTTGGCACGAATTGCTTTACGCGTGCTCTAAGCATATCGTACTCTGCTGGAGTGAAGACCTCATCTCCACATTTGGGGCATCTTTCACACTTGACATTGCGGAATAAGAGGCCTTGATATTCGAAGTTGCACTCGGCTTCCATATAGTCAACTTTACATTTTGGGCACTTCACCATTCGATCTTATCCCTCCTTCAGCACGGTCTTAACAGCTCTATGATCGGGATACTCATGGCAGATAACGACGAGGATGCCTCGCTTCCCCTTGAAGACATATCTCATCTTACTCCTGCCCTCTCTGACTTCCCTGCCGAGTTCGATCGTCTTCTTGATATCATCGAACGTTAGATCGAGGGCAAGCATCCTCATTGCAGCATGCTTCGTTATCCTGATCTCCTTCCTCGCCGTTATATATCCCTCGGGTAGGATACGTGTTATTCACGTAGATAAATGTTACGTGTAAGACACGTATCCAGCTTAAACAGGAAGCCCAATATTCACGTCGATAGGGAACGGTCTTCTGGAACGATTAGTGAATCGGGTTGATAGATAGATCGAGGATGAGTTCAATTGGGCTTTGTTAAGTTGCTAAGGCGATGCTTGCGAATTCAAGCTGCTGTAGCCTTACAGTAGCACAGCTCCTCAAGTCTGTCTAAGGATCTCTTTTAGAACTGACGAGGCTTTCGGGGAAAGGTCAGGTCGTGATCCCGACAGAGATGCGGAGAAGCATGGGGTTGAGGGAGGGGACGAAGTTTCTGGTTGTTGGGCTAGAGGATACTATAATTCTGAGGAAGCTTCAGGTATCTGAAGAGAAGTTGAGATTGAAACGGCTGCTGGCGAAGGCAAGGGTTTCCGCGAAGAAACACGGACTCTCCGAAAGAGAGATCGAGAGACTGATACATGCTGTCAGAAAGATAAGCGAATGAGAATAACGCTCGACACGAACATACTGGTCTCCGCGTTCATCTCGCCGATTGAAGGTTTTGTAAGCCAATCGTCCGGCATATCTGGTAGATACTACTCAGCATCTCTTGGCTGAGGCGTTGCATGGACGATCCCCTTTGAATCTACTGCTAGGAGTGTGAAGCCGCGCATGTTGAAGATTGGGGCAGGATTGAAAGTGGCTGAGTTGATCCAACGATGAATTGATGTGGGCTCGCACGTGGCTATCTTTTCCCCGTTCATCCCCAGCTTCGGCCAACGCAGCCGCCAGAAAGACTTTTGGATTGATGAACAATGAAGTATAAATAGTTGGACATATGTATAAATAATTGAGCAATATGATTCAAGTAATTGATATATTGAAATCGAGGAAGGCCTTCGAGATAATCGAATTTTTCATAGAAAACCAAGATAAAGAGATCTACCAGTCAGAGATATCAAGAAAGTTAAGAATATCAAGAAACACGGCTTTCAAATGGTTAGGTTTATTGACCAAAAATAATTTTCTAAATGAAAGAACAAGTGGGAAGATGAAATTTTTTTGGCTTAATAAGGATAATGTTGTTGTCAAACAAACAAAAGTTCTGATAAACGTTGCTAAACTTTCCGATGTCCTGAGATTTGTAGAGGAAGGTTTGGAGATTTATCTGTATGGCTCCGCTGCTAAGGGAGAAGAAGATAAGGAAAGCGATGTCGATCTTTTGATCATAGGAAGAATTGAAAGGGAAAAGTTGGTCAAGATTGTGGAGGACGCCAGACATGCTATGAGAAGAGAGATAAGGCCTCTCGTGCTGACACCCCTTGAATATGCTAAGCTGTCGAGAAGAGACAAGGTATTGCACGAAAACATAGAAAAGAGCAAGGTTAGATTATTGTGAACGTAGAAGAGTGTTTAAGAAAAGGGTTTTTGAAAAAGATTAAAGTTGAGAAAGAACTGGTGGAAAAAGAACTCGAAGAATCTAAGAGAGATTTTGAAGATGCTAAAAGTTCGTTCAAGATGGGAAAATTCAAGTGGGCCATAATACAATCCTATTATTCTATGTTTCACGCAGCCAGGGCAGTCCTCTTTTCTCTGGGTTTGAAGGAGAGGGGGCATTTTGCTATACCTGTGGTTTTGGAACATTTGGTAAAGAAGAAGAAATTGGAACCAAGATTTGTAAACGATTTCAAAGCCGGCATATTTACAAGGGAAGAAGCTGACTATGAGACAGAGTATTCTCAAGATAGAGCAGAGAGTATGTTGGAAATAGCAGAAGAGTTCAATAAAAGAATGATGAATCTTCTGGAATCGATCAAAAAGTAACGACAACATGACATCCCGATCAGACAAAAACTGTCGCTCCTTCTATCACATCTACTGAAACGTCCACTATTGCAATTACCACGCAACTAGATTCTTTTGGAAAAAGAGATTCATCCTATCAATCCCAGGTTAGCTGGATGGTTAGCTAAAGAAAATTTTATCATGAGTTTAAGAAGGACGGATTGGATGATTACGAAAAAGAAATTCCAGTCAAAGCCAAGCATCATTACTGTTCGCTGCAGACCATAAACCATGCTACTCAAATCAAACATGAAGGAGGGGGTACCTTCTTTTGTCAGGTATTCCAAGGCTGGCCTTTTTGTCTGGATTTCACGAAGAAGCATGCCGAGTAGATACTCCTTTTATGCAATCAGCTGTGGTAAATGCATTGAAGGGTTTTCGATTCTTGGTAAAGTTTAAATGTTACAATCTAGATTGTTACAATCATGACTCTACAATTTATCGATAGGCATAGCGAACTCGAAGCGCTTAATAGGCTTTTAGAAGAGAAACGGACGGCCCTCGTATTGCTTTATGGTAGAAGGAGAGTTGGGAAGACTAGGCTTGTTCAAGAGTTTATGAAAGACAACAGGGACCTCTACTTTTATGTTCCAAACGCTGAAGAGAAGACGATTTTGGCTGAGTTCTCTCGCGTTGTTAAGGATGATTTTTTTGAAGGTTTCAGGTTCACGGACTTCGGTTCATTTATGGAGTATCTTGCGAAAAAGTGTGAGGATGGAGTTATTGTGGCGGTTGATGAGTTTCAGAGGTTGACAAATGTTGATGGTGCCATGTCAATATTGCAGAAGTATTGGGATGAGAAATTGTCTAAGGCTAGATGCTTTCTCATTCTTTCCGGTTCTTCAATAGGCGCTATACGGAGAGTAGCTTTGAGCGGGGACGCGCCCCTCTATGGGAGAAGAACTGCTACATTGAAAATCAAGCCGTTGGAGTATCTGGACTTGTTTGAATGGTTTAGAAAGTATTCGACTGAGGAGCTTGTAAAGGTTTACGGGAGCTTTGGGGGGACGCCAGCCTACTTGGAGCATGTGGATGAAAATATGAGTGTGGAAGAAAATATTGTTGATAAGATTTTGAGTAAATGTTCGCCGTTGCATGATGAACCTGAGATGCTGCTCATGGAGGAGATTAGGGCGCCACATCGTTACATGGATATACTCTCAGCCATAGCCTTGGGCAAGAACGCCATAAGCGAGATTGCGGATGCAGCTGGGTTGAGTCGAGAAAATGCTACTACTTACTTGAAGACCTTGGAGATCCTTGACTTGATCGAGAGAGTCACGCCGGTCACCGAGCCCGAAGCAAAGAGAGGGCTGTATAAGATAAGGGATCCCTTCTTCAGTTTCTGGTTCAGGTTTGTAAGGCCGAACAAGAGGCAGCTTGAACTGGGATTAGAGAAGAACGTGTGGGAAGGCGTTCGAGGTGAGTTCAATGGGCATTTGGGGCGTGTTTTTGAGGATGTTTGCTGCGAGATTTTGGTTAATATGGCCAAGAGAAATTTGCTTCCAATAGATGTGGAGAAGATTGGAAAGTGGTGGCGGAAGGATACAGAGATAGATATATTGAGTCTAGAACAGAAGGGTAAGAGAGCGTTGGCTGTGGAAGCGAAATGGACCGAGCTAGGTTATCAGGAAGCAAAGAGATTGCTCTCGGAGCTGGCCGCTAAGGCTCAACAAATACACGATGTAAAAGAATGTATTGTAGGAATAATAGCAAAGAAAATAGAAAACAAAGAAAAGATACGAAACGAGGGTTTCATAGCCATAGACATCCAAGACATAAGCGACCTAAGCGGATACAAAAGGAACAAACCAAGCAGACTAGCAAGATAGAGTGTAGTGAACTGGAATCTTTACTGTCTTGATGACCTGCAACATGATCATTGTATTGGCGGATGTTCCCTTAAACTCAGTTGGCAGAAACTGTTATGCAGAATCGGTCCTCTTGAAAGACTGTGGAGTTTCTTAGTCGACAAAACTCTAAAATCATTCCGTGAAGCATTGAGCTGACGGAGGAAAAGCTGGAATGACTGTTAAGGTTATGATCCCTGCTAGAACATGGGAGAAATTCCAAGTTGAGATCTTAGCATTGTACTCTTCCGGTGAGCTCTTGGCTGGAAGAGCGGCCACATCGGGGTTGCGTCTTCACTCGTGCTAATCGAGCTTCCGAGTGCTTTGGCCGCAACGAAGATGCCTGTTGAAAAGATATATGAAGCCGAGCTATCCTTCGAGCAGAGCTTCAATTTGGAGATAATGTCCTACGAGGACTACATCGACAGAACCCTCGACCTCATCTTCGAGTTTAGAGATTTGAAGAGTAGGTTTGGGATCGGAGCAGCCGTTTTCCATCATCTGGCTACCTCAATAAACGAGGGATGCTCGAGTTTCATCACGGTCGATGAGAAGCACCTCTTGAGAAACGAGACTCGGGAGGCGCTTGGAAAACACATTAAGATACTGGAGCCTTAGGAGGCCGTTCAGAGACTTCGAGAGTTGCAAACTCATTCTACATGATAGTCAAAGCCACTTGAGGCCTAGCTTTTTATTCTTGAAAACCGAAATATATTTCGGAAAACCGAAAGATGATGATGATGTACCTAGACAGAGTCCTAGGAAGTTCAACAAAGGTCAACGCACTTGCGGCATTAATAGCTAATCCAAAGCGGGCTTCTCTGGAAGTCGAGCTTGCCAAGGAGTCTGGTTCTTCCGTTTCAGAAATAAACAGGCAGATGAAGGATTTAGTAAGCGCTGGCATAGTTAGCATGCAAAGGATAGGCAAGGGGAAGCTCTATCAAATAAACACCCAGCACTTTCTTTTCAAGCCTTTGATGAAACTGCTTCGCGATCTTGAGTACATCTACCGAGAAATCGCCTCAAAGATAACTACGTACGTAACTAGAAGGCATAGGGTCAAAGCAATCATTCTCTTCGGTAGCCTTGTGAAGGGCAAGGTTAGGAGCGATTTGATAGAGGAGCCCAGTGATATCGATCTAATAGTTATAGCTCGTGACAGGCAACAGGCGGAGAAAGTGAAGCAAGACATGATAAGCTTCATCAACTCGGAAATCAGCATGCAATACGGAATAACTGTCTATCCAATAGTCCTTTCCCTAGAGGAATACAAAACTATGCTTGAGAAAGATCCTTTCATCATAGACGCTCACGCCAAGGGCGAGGCGTTGTATGGCGAAAAGCCGAGAAGATTTGGTTAGGTGGAGCTTGCAGAAAGCAGAAGAGTACCTGCAATCTGCCAGTGAGAACCTTAAGGCTGGCCGGCTGTTTCCAGCAGCAGAGGAGATATTTCGTTCGGTTGAAACAAGTTTGGAAGCTATGCTCTATCATTTTGGCATAAGGAAGATAGAGTATCCAGGCAGGAGAGAGAAGTTCACAGGAAGGCTTGCCCTTCAGTTCCTGATAAGGGACAACCTTGTTAGAACAAGAAGGATAGAGAGCGGTGTTTATGATAGGTATCTTGCTATAGCTTCTGAACTGCACCTTGCGAGCTATATGCAAGCCAAAACATTCCAAGCAAAGGATTTGGATGACAACCTGAAATTCGCTGAAGACCTTCTAACAAAGGTAAAATCTGTGACGGGAAAATAGGTTCAGCCTCCATCAATCTCAAACATGATAGGCAATCGTGAATCTGCTTGTATGTCATCATTTGACCCCTATAGCAGCATCTTGAGAAGATGATGCATGGCGCCGAGAGAGGGATTTGAGTTTCTCCCGATGCCGGATTTCTTGAAAAGTTCCCAAAAGCCTATGGGCATATCCCTCCCATCCGAATTCAGTCCTAGACTTCGTTTAGAAATATTTTTAAGTGAAGTGACGTTCACCGAGAGATCGCTTGATACTCCTTTTTTATGTAGTCAGGAGTTATGGTAAATACGTTGAAGGAGTTTGCTGAGGCTTGCCATCGAGTTCGGAAATCCGCCGGGACTATCTGCTGGATCGATGGGTCATCATCGCTGCGGAGAGAGCGAAGAGGCCAGTGGACTTCGTCGTGCCTAGGAGGAAGGCCAAAGCATCCGCATGCGTGTTCTGCCCAGGAAAGGAAAGGATGACCCCTCCTGCGACTCTAGTGTATCTTAGCGGCAAGTCAGGAAGAATCGTTAGAGTCAAGGACACTGATTCTAAGAGGCCGAGGAATTGGCTTGTCCGTAGCGTGCCAAACTTATATCCAGCATTGAAACCTCCAAGCAAGCTTCCGTCTAGGACCGAAATAGGTCCCTATGAGGTCAGGCTTGGTATTGGCGCTCATGAGGTTTTGATAGAATCGCCTGACCATGATGAGCACCCGAGTGTCGCTAGACCAAAGCAGCTTCGACTGGCTATTCGAGCCCTCATAGACCGTTTGAACGTTCTATCCAGAAAGACCTACGTGAAATATGTCTCGCTCTTTAGAAACTATCTTCTAGAAGCCGGGGCCTCCATCTCCCACGCTCACTCACAGATCATAGCAACGCCCATGTTGCCAAAGCTGATCGAAGAAGAGTTACAGGCTTCAAGAAAGTTTCGAGAGCGGGAAGGGGCATGCGCCTTATGCGAAGTCGTCGCCAATGAGATCAAAGGACCCCGCGTTATCTATCAGAATACGAATTTCGTTGCGATCGCGCCTTGGGCCAGCGTATACAACTTTGAGTTCTGGATCTTGCCGAAGCACCACTCACCTTCAATTCTCTACGCAAAGGCTTCGGAGATAGATGAATTGGCGATTGCTATGAGATCATGTCTAGGAGGTCTTTCCAGATTGCTGCAGGATCCGCCTTACAACCTTGGTTTCCACGTAGCTCCTTCATCAATGAAGTGTAGGCATTACCATTGGCATATCGAAGTATACCCGAAGCTTGGAAGTATAGCAGGCTTTGAGTTGAGCACTGGAATGTACATTAACACGATGCCTCCTGAAAGAGCGGCGGAGGCTCTGCGACAAGCGGTAGGTCAAGAGAGAATTCGTTGCTGAAGCATTTGAACTGATGCTGGACGAGAAAACAGCAAGTTCAGCTGCGATATAGAAGAGGAGAATTGTTCACAGCCACTGAAAGAAGACTAGTCTAACATCAAAAACTGCTTTCTCCCCTGTTTAAATGTTACTTGAAACAAGAACATTTAGTGGAGGGAAGAGCGTACTGACTAGTTATAGTCCTGAATCTTTGAGAGTCATAATTCCAGTTGGCGGGGTAGCGAAGCGTCTACTACCTCTCACAGCAGAGGTTTCTAAGGCATGCCTAAGGCTCTTGAACCGCCCGCTTATTGAAATATCCTTATTATCTCTAGCCAAGCAAGGCGTGAGGAACTTTATTTTTGGAGTGAAGGGATATACCAACTATAGAAGTCTGCATGATTATTTCGAGTCTGGCGTCGGTTTCTCAGCTAGATACAACATCGAACCGCGCGTCCATATCAAGTACGAGCCGAATACGGAAGACCACGGAAGCGCCGACTCAGCGAGGATAAACATTGAATACTACGATGTTAAAGACCCGGTTTTCGCCGTTCAGGGCGATAACATATTTGAGATAGATCTCGGAAATGTTCTAGCCTTTCACCAGGGCAAAGACGCTTTTATGACGATCGGGCTAATGCCCGTAGCCGATGCTACTGGATATGGAGTAGCTGAGGTTGATGATGACATGAGGATATCAAGGTTCGTTGAGAAGCCCTCTCCGAAGGAAGCTCCATCGAACTTGGCTAACACTGGGCTCTACCTGTTCTCTCCGAAGATTGGAGAGATCTTTCAGGAAAGGAAAGTTCAAGAGATGATAGAGAATAAGCATCTAGACTTCGGCTACGATTTGATACCTTACATCGTAGAGACGGGTAGACCTGTCTACGGCTATGTCCTAAGAGGAGCATGGTATGATGTCGGGACCCCGGAGAGTTATCTTGAGGCGATGGAGGGTATACTTCACGGCCGATTGAAAAGCCTACAAGACTTCGGCGGTAGAGTATCCCAGGATTCCACCATATGGATTCAGGGAGAAAGCATCGAGTCTCTTCGTAGGAGAGAAGAGATAATAAGAAAAGTCAAAGAAGGGAGGATAGAGCTTGAAGGCTCAGTTTTGATTGGAAGGCACTGTATGATCTCAGATGGCGTGAGAATAGCGGACTCATGCATCGACAACTATACCCAGATTGGGAGGAACGTAGTTATAGAAAGATCAGCTGTAATGGATCGGGTAATAGTAGGCGATCACGCCGATATACGTGAAAGTATCATAGGCAGACATTCAACTATCAAATCCGGTCCTGCTAAGGCTACGAGGATTCTAACTTCAGTTTTGGCGGACGACGTTACAACGGAGGCGGGATGCAATCTCACAGCAGCGAAGATATACCCGCGTAGATATGTTCCTGAACAGAGCCTTGTGAGTATGACCTTGGAATAATCGCTGCTAGAGAATTCAGAGCTCTTAGCCTATCGATCTGAGATTGCCTCTGACTGTAGCCGTGACACCTACTTCAAGCTTCGGCCTGATCTTCTATGACGCGAACTGGGTTCTTCTCCATCCCAGCCCAGAGGAGCCTGCCATATATCTGTATGCTGAAGCAACCTCAAAGGAGACAACCAGCAACGTTATCGACGAATACTCTACGAAAGTTCGAAGTCTAGTAGCTTAAGTTCGACTTCAGAGAGATCGATTCAGACTATTAAATCGAGACGGGCTTCCAAGAACCCTTCTCATATTCGCGTAGGATTCTCTCATAAACCGACCTCGTTCTCTCCGCTATTCTGCTCCAACTGTACGCTTCAACGACTTTTCTATAAGCGTTCTGAGTCAAGCGCTCAGCGTACTTCCTATCAGAAATGACTCTAAGTATACCCCAAGCCAACGAGTCCGGATCGTTCAGATAGACTCTGACCCCTGTCTTGTCATGTTCGACTATTTCACTCAGCCCTCCAGCGCCAGTCATTACGACAGGTGTTCTCGCAGCCATTCCTTCTAGGGCCACTATGCCAAACGGCTCGTAGAGTGAGGGAACAACGCAGACATCGGCTACTCTATAGAGGAGTTTCACTGTCGGATCGTCTAGGAAGCCTGTGAAATAGACCTTGTCCGCTATCCCAAGGTGATGAGCTCTGCTGATGAGAACGTCTTTCATATACCCCTCGCCGACACAGATGAACTTAGCATCGACATTGGATAGAACTTTCGGGATGGCTTCGATCAAAACGCCTGCACCTTTCTCATATACGAGCCGCCCAACAAAGAGAACAAGTTTCTCCTTCGGACTTGCAAACGTCTTCCTGAAGTTCTCTCTATCAAATTTCGCCTTGAACTTGTCCAGATCCACTCCATTCGGGATCGCTTCGACATTTTGCCTAGGCAGCCCGAACGCCCAACTCACTTGTGAAGCCATGTATTCGCTGCAGCAGATCACCCTCCATGCTTCATGCGATAACCATGACTCTGTTTGGTGTATCATCGTCTGGTAATCTGTGTGGAGGCCGTTCCTTCTCCCATACTCCGTCGAATGGATAGTTGCCAGAAGCGGCACTCTTAAGAGATGTTTCAGTCCAACCGCAGCTGTCGCTACAAGCCAGTCATGAGCGTGTATAACGTCTACATAGCCTTTCAGAGATCTCATCAACTCAATTCCTTTCGCTTGAAGATTCAAATTCATCATGAATGTCCATGAAGCAAAGTCAGGTGATGGATAGTTGTATGAATCAACCCTGTGAACGTGAACTCCTTCAATCTCTTCGTAGCCCTCGGATCCCGGAAACTCGAGAGAGATAACGTGAACGTCTAGGTCGTTCTGAGCTAGGGCTCGAGAGAGATCATGGACATGCGCCGCTATTCCTCCAACTATCCTTGGAGGAAACTCCCAAGACAGCATGAGGATATTTCGCCGCTGTACCATTCTCGCCCGCTCACGTTCAGACTATGCTTCAACAAGCCTCCAGAAGTCTTCAAGAGGTGTTCTGACAGCGTTCTCATAGACCTTGACGATGTCATCTATCCATGTATCGGAACTAGGTTGAACAACATCGATCTTATTCGGCGAGACCCCATACCTAATCTCTAATTTATCCCTCATCTCCGTCGATTTCACTAGAACTCTTTCAGCTTCGGCGCATCCGAGGCGCTCTATGTTCGTGATAGCAAGATTGAACGGCGAGGTTGCACCGCGAGATCTTTGATCCTCGATGGTGTGTACACTATAAACGAATGGGATATCGAAAGCCTTCTTCAAAGCTATGGCTGGAATCACGCATAACCACTCGTGAGCATCGATCAGGCTGACAGTTCTCGCTGTCGAGTAGATGATGTCTGAGGAAGCTCTCTCGAATTCAGCTGCTACGGTCAGATCCCATGTCAGAACACTTATGTGAGTCCTCACAGGGTTCGCCACCCTCAAAACCTTCAATCCGTCTTGTCTCTGATCGAAACCTGTTCGAGAGTCGTCGTGGGTAACGATGTAGACGTCAATGTTCTTTTTGACCAGTTGAGCCGCAAATCTGCTAACGTATAGAGCCAGCTCTCCGACGATTTTGGGCGGAAACTCCCAAGTAAGAATGAGGATTCTCAAGATCGCTTCACGAGCCGCTTAAGTGAAGGATGAGCAGACCTTGATCATCCCTGAGCCGGTCAGGTAGTATCGTTTAGTTCCACTTTGATCAACTAAACTTGCTACATACCCCTCCGCTTCATGTTTATCTAGGATCCTCAATACTTCATCATAAGGCATCTTTGCTGAATTAGAGAGTTCATGACAGTTCTGCGAATTCTCAGGGCGCACCAGACAGAGGTTATGCATGAGAAGCAATACTCTTCCCGATGCAGAGAGCTGTTCTTCACTCAAGCTTCAGACCACCACGCAACTGCTAGAACACATGTTAGCTCAACGGTAAAGAGTATTTAGGAATACCTAGGTGCGCTTCAGGTGAGTGCCAGAGAACGCATCAGCTCTAGCAATTCATCAATGCGACTCTTAGCGATTCCGAGTATCCTGTTTCTCAGTTTTTCACCTTTCAGTCCGGTCCCTCTAATCTTTTTGAGTCTTATCGCAAGCTTATGATCACGGAGACCGCTCTTAGCCCATCTCTCAAAGTCTCCTCTGGAGTTATGGAACACTACCGACGCTATGTCCACTTTCTTGATTGCTTCAATGAACCCTCGTAGGCTCAAGGAAGTGATCCCTGTCGTCTTGTCTTCACCGACTCCTAGGTAGAATTCAAATGGCTCATTCGCTGTGACTGAGAACACTCTGACTCTCTGCTCTAGATCTGTGATGGCGCTTTGGCAGGTGACGAAGGCATCTATCGGATTGCCGTAGGGGTTGAAGTAAGTATGAACCTCTCCAGGAGCTCCTCCAGCTGTGAACATGTAGTAGAGATGGTCGCTGGTCTGGAAGTACCTCCAGAGCCTTATGAAATCTCGATCAGCTGACTCCTTGACAAATCGCTCCATGTCTCTCACCGACGAGTAGTAAGCCCACTGCATAGTATTTCCGATCCAGCAACTAGCGTCTCTCTCCAAGTCTGCCCAAGATACTGTGCCTCCAAGCTCAGGAACGTCTACTACACCGACAGGCTCATACTTATTCGCGACCTCGGAAGGCGTAGCCATTTCAAGATTCTCGTGCTTCAAGATCTCCTCAGGAAGATAAGCGAGAAATTCATGTATCCCTGTTTCAGGCCATTGATGCTCGCCAAAAGTTTCGTAGTCTGGGAATATTGTGATGCACTGACCAGGTGTCGCCGCCAGCCAAGAAGCATACTTTTCCGCCGTCAGTGGCCATTCATTCCACCATCTCGCTGAGAACCTGAATCCAACATCGTCAGTGAGTTTGTAGTTTCGTAGCAGAATCTTCAGTTTGTGGCAGTCCTTGGCCCCGTACACATAGTTGGGCGACCTATCTCCCAAAATTCTTTCTACGCCTTCTGTGTAGATACCGATGTAGCCCAGTTTCTCCGCGATCCTTGCGATAGCGTTGTTGTACAGCAATTCAGTATTCTCGAAGATTGAAGGCGCAAAGTTCAGAAGATCTTGCATTGCTTGTTTGTGCGCCTTCACTTGTTCGATGAACTCATCTCGAACAGGATATAGGCCGCTGAGCGAGTGATAGTATGTTTGATCTAAGAATTCTACGCAGCCTGTATCTGCGAGTGCTTTGAAGGACTCTAAAACGTCTTTGTTGAACATTTCGCATTGTTCCAAGAAGACGCCTGAGAGGCTGAAGGCCGCTTTGACTTTCCTTTTTTCAGATTTATGTTTGTCAATTGACTTCAGGATTATCTCGTTACTCGGGAGGTAACACTTCCTACATGCGCGTTCGAAGATCTCTCGATTCTTATCCTTGTCAAAGTAATATTCGAAGAGCTCATTCCTATCCACTCGTTTGAACATCCTACGGTCCCAAAAGAAGTCTTTCCTTATTCTGAAGGGCTGATGGACTTCAAAGACAAGTACTATATCCGCCATTTCGGTTTCCCGCTGAGCAAGTAATGAGAACTAAATAGGTGAAACCCCTTAAAAACGGATATACTGTTCAGTCACTTGGAAGATCGGCGTCGAATAGTCTATGAGAGATAATTTGCCCAAGCTCGTATTAGGAACAGAGAGGTTGAGAAGACTAGAAGACGCCATCGCCACTGAGTGGCTGGTCGCAAACAATCTTGGTGGGTACGCTTCATCTACTATTCTAGGCGTAAACTCCAGAAAGTATCACGGCCTACTGGTCGCAGCGCTCAACCCGCCGGCTAATCGACATGTCCTTCTCAGTAGGCTTGACGAAGAAATTGAGGTAGAAAAGAATACGTACAGAACAAGTTCTATCGAATTCAAGAATAACACTAGGACCGAGGGATTCTCCTATTTAACCCAGTTCGTCCTAGACTCGTTTCCAACATATATGTATGACATAGAGCAACTTCATCTTCAAAAGACGATTTTCATGCCAGCCAAGATGAATGTTACAATTTCGATCTACCGAGTAGGCAACGGCTTCGACTGTGAAGCAGTCTTGAGGATAGTTCCCATGGTCAATTTCAGACACTTCCACAGTACCACCGAAAAAACAAGCTTGAACTGGGACTTCGTGCAAACGTCATCAGTCCGGGAAACATTCCTCAGACCATCGAACTCACAATGGGCTCTGGGCATTTCGTCCACTGAGGGTGAATACATCCCCAGCCGCGGAGAATGGATTGAGAAGATCTACTATAGGACTGAGGATTCGAGAGGCGAAAGTTGTCTCGATGACAACTACCTTCCCGGATTCTTCGAGTTAAAGTTGAGTCCGAATGAAACAAAGAGTTTCGGCGTTTTTGCTGTGGGAGGTGAGAATGAGAGAAAGGCGCAGAACATTCTTGAATCGATTTGTCAGAAGAACTTTGAAGTTCTGCTTCATGAGGAGCTGGAACGAAGAGATCGTCTGCTGGCAGAGTTCTCTGAAACGCACGATTGTTTTGCATTTGATGATTGGCTGAAATGGTGTGTTCTAGCTGCAGACTCGTTCATCGTTGATCGAGAGTCCGTTGGAACGAAATCCGTGATAGCGGGGTATCACTGGTTTGAGGATTGGGGAAGAGATTGCCTAGTTTCTCTACCGGGTTTGACTTTGACCACTGGAAGGTTTGAGGATGCACGGCAGATCTTGTTGACGTTAAGCAGCTTCTGCGATGCTGGGCTCATTCCAAACAAATTGCCTGATCACGCCGAAGAGAAACCCATCTACAACAGCGTCGACACAACTCTCTGGTACATCAATGCAACATGGCAGTATCTGAAATACACGGATGATTTCTCATTTGTGAGAAAAAAGTTATGGGAGACTCTGTCGGGAATCGAAAATTACATCAAAGGAACCCAGTTTGGTATCCGCGTAGATAGCGACGGGTTGATTCTTCATGGACCGAAACTAACTTGGATGGACACGGATGCCACACCGAGAGATGGAAAGGCCGTTGAGATCCAAGCCTTATGGTATAATGCGCTAAAGATCATGCAGCTGTTGGCAACCGAATTCGGCCATCGCCAGGAAGCAGAGAGATACTCAGAGCTTGCTGAGAAAACAATGAGAAGTTTCAGCGAGAAATTCTGGCGTAGCGATGAGAGGTGCCTGTTTGATGTTGTATCTGTGGATGGTCATGGTGATGCGTCTTTTAGACCTAACCAAGTGATCGCTGTATCACTTGATTTTGGTATGCTGGACAAAGCTAGAGGGATTATGATTGTTGAAAACGTTCTGAAGAGGCTCTGGAACGGTTATGGACTGAGAACTTTGCCTCGAGACGATCCTCGTTACTGCGGCGTCTACTCAGGGGACAGGATGCGAAGAGATCGAGCGTACCACAATGGGACTGTTTGGCCTTGGCTGATAGGTCCCTTTGTAACAGCCTACGTCAAGGCGAATAGCTACTCAACAGAGTCACGCAACTTTGCTCTCAATAGTCTTCTGGTTCCGCTTCTCAAGGAAGAGGTTTACCGTGGAGGGTTGGGGACGGTGAGTGAGATACTCGATGGCGATAGTCCTCAGCCGAGAGGCTGTATCTCACAGGCTTGGAGCGTGGCTGAACCTTTGAGAGTATACGTCGAAGATGTGCTTCTGAGAAGACCGCTTTATGAGAAGAAGATTGAGTCGATAGGTCTATAGAGTAAGCACTAGCTATTTTCCAAGGAGTTCTTCATAGACCGCTAGAGTGCTCTTTGCGACCGATTCCAATGAAAAATACTTTAGAACCCTATTTCTAGCGTTCTCACCGAACCTGCTTGCAGCCACCGGGTCAGCTAGCAGGCTGACTATTCCCCAAGCTAGGTCTGAAGGATCGTGCGGGTTGACGTGGAACCCACATTGCTCAGGCCCGCTAGGAATTATCTGTTCTCGCAATCCGCTAGTACCTCTTGCTCCCACGACGACTGGTTTGCCCATGCTCATGGCTTCGAGGCATACTATTCCGAACGGTTCGTAGAGGCTTGGGAAAACAGCGGCATTGCAAGCTGCGTAGTGTAGTATCCTTTCCTCCTCTGGTAGAAATTCGAATCTCAATATAACTGAATTCTGAAGCCCCAGCGAATTGACAAGACTCGTCAGGTGCTTTTGCATCTCCCCCAATCCAACGATCACCAGCTTTGTGTTCGGAAGCTTTCTTAGGACTTCGGGCATAGCCATCACAAGTCTGTCGACTCCTTTGACCGAGGTCAGTCTGCCCACGAAGAAAACCATATTGTCGCTTTCCCGGAGGCTGTATTTCTTGCGAAGCGTGTTTACGTCCTCAAGCTTGACTCTGCTTTGGTCGTACTTGTTTGGGTCTACGCCGTTGTAGCAGACTCTTACGTTTTGTTCCGGAAAGCCTAGACCCAAGAGCTCGTCTCGCATAGCGAAAGATACGGTTACCACTCTATCTGAGATCTCTCCTCCGTAGAATTCGATACTGTTGACGACGGAGGAACCGCTGTCCATGGCTCTGCCTTTTTCCGTGGAGTGAACATGGAAGACTAGAGGAATATTGAGCTCCCTCTTCACGGACGCTCCTGCGATGACCGACAGCCAATCGTGAGCTGAGATTATATCAAATTTCAACTGTTCTTTCTTTACCAGATCGTTAACAAGTTTTGAAGCAGCAAGTATGTTGTAGACGAAGATGTTGGAGAAGAACTTGATACCTCTCCCCCATTTCCTCAGATCCTCAGCGACCAAGGCTGGAAGTATATCAGATATTTCGACAAGCATTGGTCTATGAATCTCAACTCCATGCCAAGTTTCCCTTGTCAGCAAGGTACTATCATTCATTGTGAAGACGGTTACATCGTGGCCCATCCTAACGAATTGTTGGGAGATCTCTGCGGCGTAAGTTCCCAGTCCTCCAACGATCTTCGGTGGAAATTCATATACGAACATCGCGATTCTCATACAGCAGCCCTCCAAATTTCGCCATGCTTTGGGGAACGAACGATGTGACTAATAGATGCCAAATGCTATCCGTAATAAGATTATCTATTCTTTTCAAAGCATCATCTTTATAGGAAACGCAGCCTGAAAAATCCAACTATGTCTAAGTCCAAGATTCGTGTAAAGAGAGTCGGAAAGATTTCGAAGGACATGGCGATGAAGGTCTTGAGCCCTATCCTACCGCAGAGCGCATTCTACTTCTACACCGATGTCGGAATGCCAACAGGGAAGGCTGCAGCAAGCCTAGAAGAATTCTGCAATCAGTTAAAGACTATAGACGCGGCTTCGATCGAATTCCATATGGGAAGAGGGGACTTTGAGAATTGGGTTAAGAACGTCCTTGGAGACATGGAGTTGGCAGCGAGGTTGGAGAGAATTAAGATGCTGTCGCTATCTGGCGAAGAGTTGAGAACCAAAGTCTGTGATGAAGTCAAGGCTAGGTACGATGTTTTGAGCAAAGTCATAGCCAAGAAATAGTCTGGCAGCAGAACCCGTAAGTTACCCCTCCACTTCAGACTGTATGTTACTCAACGGTTTCCGACAGTCCGAAAGAATTATCAGAGCAGTTAGTTACCAGTATTCTGGGAGCGAGTATGCCTTCAAGGTCAATAGTTGTTTATGTGCTGATCGTCGTTGAAATAGGGAAGGAACACAGCGTAACGAAAGAGATTCAGAAACTCCCTGGAGTGACTGAGACTCTAGTCGTGTACGGCGAATTTGATGTGGTTTGTAGGCTTGAAATAAAGGATCTGAGGGTTCTAGATGAGACGGTCACACGGATAAGGAGAATTCCAGGTATTATCAGGACCGCGACCCTCATATCATCGCCCTAATTGCAGTCAACATCTCCATTGCGAGATACATCGAATATGGCCGCGAAACAGAATAGGCGAAGCTAGAATTACTGTGGCTGTCTCAGCCAGCCTCTACTTCTTCCCCTTCAGCTTCCTTCTCCTGTACACATAGTATGCGGGAACGCCGATTACAACCAACGGCAGCAGCGAGACAACTAGAACTATTAATCCACGCACCACTGCAAAGAATCCTCTCAACGCTGTCTCGAAGGTTTCTCCCCAATCCATGCCTGGAGGAGTGAACGGTGGCGGCGGCTCTGTTAGGCGAACCGTAATTACCGACATGGCTACGCTCCTTTCGAGGTAGTTTACCTGTCCTTGGAGACTCTCGATTTCGCCTCTGACACGCCCCAACTCCCTCTCAACATTGAGGACCTCATCCACAGTTCTAGCCATATCAAGTATCTCGTGGAGCCTCTTCTCCTGCCTCTGCAAGTTCTCTAGTCTAGCTTTCAGGTCTATGTACTGTTCAGTAATATCCTCACTTGTTGTACGCTCATCCAGAACCTTGCCGTATGTTTCTATCTCCTGAACGGCTACATGGAACTTGTCCTTTGGAACTCGAATCCCAATCTCAGCCATAGCTTGTGTGCCGTAGGTTGAGCGAGATGAACCTGTAACATAGCCGCCATAGCCTTCAGCCAAAGCTCTAATCTTGGCTAGAATGCCTTGGATATCTCTCGTCTCGAGAGATACGTAGGCGTTGTAGATGACCATGCGTTCTGTAGGGATAACGGCTCTAGGCGCAGGAGTAGGTGTAGGCGTTGGTGTCGGCATAATTCCCTCAGGTGCTAGCGGCTTGGACTCAAAGCCACCGTACCAGCCATACGGAGTGTAAAGCGTGCCAACGAAGAATGATGCCACTACAAGGATTATTACAGTCGATAAGATTATTGCCATCTTCTTTCTCGACATCTTCCATCAATATCTTTCAAGAGAAAGCGGATATAAAATTCTAGAGGTTAGAACGACCCGTTCGAAAAACAGAACAGGAAAGCTCCTAAACTAAAAACTGGTATCTAGCCTAGACTGCTTTCGTCAAGAAGCCGATTTAACAGAAACAAGATTCTAGCCTATGCGCTGAAGGAACGATGGTAGGATAGTAGCGGAAAAGAAACTACATTGCAGAGTTTCGAGATGAATAGGTTAAATATCTATCGGGTCTCGAGCTCGTAGAACTTCCTCAAGAATTCTGCTATGTCATCCACAACAGCGTTGAAGAATATTCTCCCCTTTTCAGCTGATGCTACAGTTGGGTCGCCGCATACACCGCTCTCAGGCGAAAATTCTCTCGTATCCAGCGTCATGTCAACGATTGAAGGTTTCAGTAGGTCATAAGAAACATAGTCTTTGATCACTTCAGGCGGCATGCACCTCTTAATCTTCTCCTTCCTCACCAGATGGGGTCTGAGAAATAGTTGTAAGGATGTCTCGTATTCGCAGGAATGGCACATTCCTCCGAGTTCAGAATCTCGGGAAGACGAGACCTTCTCTATGCCAAAGTCGAAGTAGCTTGCCGCGGCTATCTTCGCCTTTCGACCCGACTTCTCTTGAGCTTCGCTTGCAGCAGTCACTACAGGTCCTCTATTTCCGCTGTGCCCATTGAGTAGAAGAACCTTCTTGAACCCATGGTTGACGAGGGAGAGCGTAGCCTCCACAAGGAGCTTTATGAGCGTATGCGGGTTGACCGTTATCGTTCCGGGAAAGCTCATGTGATGCGGCGAATACCCGAAGACGACTGGCGGAGCCACAATAGCGTGCCCAGACCGTTTAGCAGCCTCTACCGCAACGCTAAGGCATAAGAATGCGTCTGTGTCTAGGGGCAAATGTTGACCATGCTGTTCGGTTGAACCCACAGGAAGAACGATCACTTGATGATCCTCCACCGCCCTTTTCACATCTTCCCAAGTCATTTCGCTCAGTAGTCTAGATGACATAACGAACCCTTAGCAAGTTTCTGGTCTGATGATTTAAGTTTTCTCTCAACTGCGGCCTCGAATATCAATGTTTAAGGTTCATCGCTCGAAACGCTGATATATTGATTCGGATTAGTCACAGTTCGTACTCACTCTGGAACGGAATCTCTTTTGGACTTGAAGAGAAGAGTCTTAAAAACGGTTGAAGCTAGAAGCCGTGACATCATAGATTTTGTGCAGAATCTGGTCAGGATTCCAAGTGTCAATAGGCCTCCGGATGGAGATGAGGCGAAATGCCAAGAGCTAGTCGCCAACAAGTTCAAGGAGCTAGGCCTCGAAGTAGACAAGTTCAGTCCAGACCAAGTTGAAGGCATAAAAGACCACCCAGCATTCTTAACTGGAAGGAACTATGCCAATCGGGAGAATGTTGTCGGGGTTCTTAAGGGGGAGGGCGGTGGTCGCTCGCTGATTCTCACAGGCCATGTAGATGTCGTTCCGCTTGGACCTTGGCCTTGGACTGTTCCACCTTGGAGTGGTCAGCTCAAAGACGGCAAGATTTACGGTAGAGGCGTTCTCGACATGAAGGCTGGACTAGGGGCGATGATAATGGCTTTGCAATGCATAGCCGAGGCTGATGTCAAATTGAAAGGAGACATCATTCTAGAAAGCGTCGTTGACGAAGAGTTTGGAGGTGTCAACGGCACTCTATCCTGCGTTCTAAGAGGCTATCACGCTGATGCTGTAATCTCCCCTGAGCCAACAGCGCTCAATATCTCCCCAGGATGCTTAGGAGGGCTCTTATTCAGAATAACCACAAGAGCGGGTTCAGGAATACCAGTTGGAAGAGCTCGGGCAGCACCTCAATCCAAACCTGTTACCGCAGGCATGGCTATCATCGAAGCCCTCTACAAATACGAGGATCACCGGCAAGCAAAGGTTCCGAAGCATCCCTTGTGGAAGAGCTACCGTTACCCTATTCCGAGCCCTCTAATGATATCTGCAGTTGAAGCCGGCGTGGTCGGAGGCATAATCACGACTCCTGAGAAGTGTGTGATTGAAGCTTGGTTCACATCGCTTCCAACGCAGTATAAAACTCGAAAAGAATGGGAGGGTGAATTGAAGTCTTTCCTAGCGAAAGCTGCTGAGAAAGATGCCAGAGTTAAAGGCGCGCAATTGGAGGTAGAATCGGTTGGGAGATGGCATCCAGGTTACGCAGGCGACAGAAATCATCCAATGGTCAAGGTTATGAAGAGAAACTTGGAGGAAGCGTTAGAGAAACCTGTTAGAGTGCTCGGCTTCCCTGCGCCTGGAGATCTGTGGGCAGTAGCGTTGTACGGTAAAATGCCAGCTCTCTATGTGGGGCCTGCAGGTGATGGGGCTCATGCTTCAGATGAGTACGTCACGATCGAAAGTCTCATGGCTATAACAAAAGCCTACGCTCTCACGATCCTAGATTGGTCTACATAGCAGGAAAGCGCCTGAGGTTGATCCTCTCTTATCAATCTCCACCCGAGCGATCATGAAAAGCTATCTAAATTCAATTTGTCAATTTAGTTGGCGGATATGCATATGGCGATAGCGGAAGAGATAAATAGATGGACCAACAAACCCAACAATTGGAAAACATGGTGGTACATTTTGACTGAATCAGAGAAAGTTTCTAGACGAGGCTATGTGAAGTATGTTGGTGGAATCGTTGTTGTCGCGGTTGTTGCAGCAGCAGGATATGGCATCTATGAAGCCACAAAGCCTCCTCCAACGACGCCAACGCCCACACCGACGCCGACTCCAACTCCTACACCAACCCCTACACCCACCCCTACACCAACGCCTACACCGACACCGTTTACCGGTACTCTTCAGATCTATGCGTGGGATTATCACCCGGAGCTGATAAAGAAGCACTTGGAGGATTTTCAGAAGCTGTATGGAACCAAGTTCAACTTAAACGTGACCCCATATCCCGGTTATCTCTCTTCGGTCCAAGCCAAGATCATGGGAGGCGCGCCCATTGATGTCATATACGTTCAACTGAAGACTCAAGTCAAATGGTTCAATGCGGGTTGGCTTGGTGCACTGGATGACCTGCCCGGGGCTGATGATATTAAAAAGGGCATGTTTCCGGCATGGCTACCGAGACATACTCATCCCAAGACGAAGCAGTTGATCACCCTCCCATACTGGGTGGGCAGTTACGTAAACATGATCAATGATAGGATCCGTAAGGAAAATGACTTTGACTGGCCTAAGACACTCGACGACATATATGATCAATGCAAAAAACTATCCGCGAAGGGTATGAAGGCGCCGTACACTGCCTACTGGAGCTGGCAGCTTGAAGAGAATTTCGTGAACTATATGGCAGGTGAGGGCTTAGACTTATTCGATCCAGAGGGAAGACCTCTTTTCGGAGATGACCCGAAGACGAAGTACGTGCTCGATTGGATGAGGAAGATGGTGAAAGACAAGTGTACATCTCCGACCATACTCACTGATGATGTGGGCCCCATCGTTACGGCTTGGTTGAACGGCGACTCATACATAAACAACTGGCACACCTACTTCATTGAAACCTTCAATAGATCGGGGCAGGGGAAGGAACTGGGCAACTGCAAGATACCTCCGGTTCCACCGGGCTCGGCGGGAAAGACGATCGCCATTGGAGATAACTACGGCATGATGGCTAGGGCTCAGAACGTGGATGCTGCGTGGACCGCGTTGAGGTTCATGGGAGCGAAGGAACCGAAGACAGGGAAGTTCGAGGTCGCAAGGGCATGGGCGATGGAGACTGGGCTGATGTCGCCTTATCCAGATCTGTGGGACGATCCTGAAGTGAAAAACTCAGTCGGTACCTGGTCTGACTTTGAGTTGTTCAGGAAATATGTAGGGGAGTACTCGCAACCTGTGACTTTCCGTCAGAACTTCGTATGGTACGACGAATGGGTTACATATATGGAGGATACGATAAAAAAGATGGTCGTGGGTAAGGTTCCGGTTGAGGATGTCCCGAAGAAAATTGCCGACAAGGCGGAGGAACTTCGCGCCAAGGCCTGAGTGCGTAGAACGTTGGTGAGCCGTGAGTTCCAAGTCTATCGTTACCCGCAAGGACCGAGCGTCCTGAGTAGACTGGCAGGCAGTCCGAGCATATTCGGATTGATGCTCTGCCTCCCCTCTTTTATTTCTGTCGTTGTTTTGAACATCTTCCCGTTCTTGTGGGTAATCTACATAGCCTTTACGGATGTGAACCTATACAAGGGAACTATAACGTTCACCGGTTTGGAGAATTTCGTGGCCGTCGAGCGTTCAGAGGACTTCTTTAACTCAGCCTGGCTGACTGTCGAGTATAGCGTCTTTGTTGTACTGGGAGCATCTACGATCGGTCTTCTGATCGCTTTAGTACTGAACAAGGAATTTAAGGGTAGAAGCTTGCTTAGAAGCTTGCTCGTGATTCCTTGGGCGATACCGTGGATTGTTAACGGTTTCCTCTGGTCTTGGATTCTTGATGCGAATTTCGGCTTGCTGAACGGGATGTTGTTCCAAGTCGGGCTGATTAAGAGCTACATTGTATTCTTCTCACCTGAGCTAGCTTTGCCCTTAACGGCGCTCGCGGCCGTATGGATTCAATCGTCCTTCACAGGACTAATATGTCTTTCAGGGCTTCAAGCAATTCCTGAAGATATGTACGAATCCGCGGACATAGACGGCGCAGATGTGCTGCAGAAGTTCCGACATATTACCGCTCCATGGATTCGCCCGACATGGGGGATGGCAACGCTTATGAACGCGATAGTCGGCCTCACGATGTTCGACTTAATTTTTGTTATGACGAAGGGTGGTCCGGGCACGTCGACCCTGCTATTACCATTTCTAATATTCCGTCAGTTCTTCATAGCTCTCAAGATTGGAGAGGGCGCCGCCCTGTCTATCATTTTGACTCTACTTGTTCTAAGCGTCGGGTTGTTCTATATGATCCTTCTTTACAGGAGGGCTAGATTTTACAGATGAGAGCAAACGCTGGAAGCAGAAACTCCCAAGTTCTCACCTACATTGGAGCGGTTCTCGTACTTCTATGGTTGCTCCTCCCATTCTATTGGCTCATCGCTACCAGTTTCATGCGCCTGCCTGATCTAGCCTCAATTCCACCTCAATATGTCCCCAGAAGTCCAACCGTGTCAAATTACTATCAGGTAATTGTCGGAGGGACCTTCTATGAGAAAGGTCTAAGTCAGGGTAGCATCGAGATCAGATCAATACTACCGACGATCGCAAACAGCATCATGGTGGGGCTGGGACTCGCCGCCTATACTCTTTTTCTCGCGTGTCCTGCAGGATACGCCTACTCAAGGTACAGGTTTCATGGTAGCAACGCGACCTTTTTCATGCTACTGACCCTGAGGGCAGTACCTCTCATGGCGATGGTGATACCTTTCTTCATGATATTTAGGATTCTTAACCTAATCGATACACATGTAGGGCTTATCTTGGCTCAGAGCGTGCTAACCATACCCTTCGCTGTCTGGATTTTTAGGGACTACGTTGATGCAATTCCGAAAGATATGGAAGAGGCTGCGCTGATCGACGGTGCATCGAGGCTCGGAGCCTTCTATAGAGTGGTGCTTCCCTTAAGCAGACCGGGCATAACTGCGATAGCTGTATTCTGCTTCATTACATCTTGGGGAGAGTTCCTCTTCGCCCTAATTCTGACCAACGGATTGACACTGCCTCCAGTTCTGGCGGGTTTCCAAGCCTCAAACCAAGTGGCATGGACTCAACTTGCCGCTGCGAGTTGCTTGGCCATGATTCCTCCCGTAGTACTGACTCTTCTCTTTCAGAAGTACTTGGTACGCGGACTGTCAGGGGGAGCCCTAAAAGCTTAGAATGTAGTCTCCGTGTAAACCGCCTATGGCGTTAGGTTGCCGTGCAATTCAAGTGAGTAGTTCCCGCGTTCGTTGATAGTGTCATTGCCCTGTTCACTCGAGAAACAGTGAACATCAAGCTTTTCTTCGAGAAAATTGCCATGATGTTTGCTATATCGGGGCTTATCAGGAATTGAAGGACCAATTAGTCCTACCCAGTCTTCCTATCTTCGGTATGCGTCAGGCTTCATTAAGAACCGGTCCTTCTTAATAATCTGACTAACCTATATTTTGCGGAGGATGAACCGAAGAAAACTCGGTGAAAACTATGGGCCACCAGCATATGTTAGGTGTCGATCTCGGTACAAGCAGCTGCAAGTCTCTCCTCATCGATGAAAAGGGGAAAGCCATTGGTAGTATCTCAGAGAGCTATCCAATTTATACTCCAAACCCAGGATGGGCTGAGCAGTATCCGAAGCATTGGTACAACGCATTTGCGAAAAGTGTCAGACGATTGATGAAAGCGACAAGAGTCAGGCCAAGCGACGTGAATTCTCTCTGCATAGATGGAATGCTCAGCAGTCCAGTGTATCTAGACACTGAGGGAAGAGTACTTAGATCTACCATCATATGGATGGATCAACGAAGTGCCCCTCAGGTTTCATGGCTAGAGGAGAACGTCGGCAAGGACAAGTTTTTCAGAGAGACATATAATCCCGTGACGGCGACATTGGCGCTTCCTAAAATGCTTTGGGTCAAGGAGAATCAGCCCAATGTTTGGAAGAAGATGCATAAGATTCTCTTCCCGAAAGACTACATAAGATTCAGAGTTACGGGCGAGTGGATGACAGACCTTTCCGAAGCTTCCTCCATTCTTCTCTTCAATAGGGATAGAAACGACTGGTCGAACGAGATCTTGGAGGCCACAGGAATCGATAGAGAAAAACTCCCTAAGGTGCTGCTTTCCACAAAGGTGGCAAGTCACTTGACTCGAAGAAAAGCCAAAGAATTGGGACTTGAAGAGGGCATACCTATAGTGACAGGTTGCGTAGATGCAGCTGCTGACTGTCTTGCAGCGGGTTCGGTTGAGCCTGGAGACTGCATGGTTAGATTAGGCACTAACGGATCTTTCCACCTCATTACAGGAAAAGCTACTGGAGACTCGCACGGTCGAATCTTTTCATTCTATCATTGCTTGCCTGAAAGGCACATACTGGAGGCTTTTACGCCGAGTGGCATAGCGCATAAGTGGTTCACTGACGCCTTCTTTGATGCCAAACCCAAGAAAACGGGAGGACCACGGGATCCTTATCGCATGATGGAAGAGCTGGCTAAGAAGTCCTCACTAGGGTCCAATGGTGTAATGTTTCATCCATACGTTATGGGTGAACACTCGCCGCGTAGAAGCCCGCATTTGAAAGGCGCATTCCTAGGCATAGGCGCGCATCATCTGAAGGCAGATTTTGCACGCGCTGTTTTTGAAGGAATGGCTTTCTCTCTGAACGACTGTTTGCTGTTATTGAAGGAGATTGAACCATCTATCAAGTCAATCCGATTGACTGGAGGAGGGGCAAAGAGCCTCTTCTGGAGATTGATGTTAACCGACGTCTTCGGAGTAAGGACTGAGAGAACTGCAGTCGAGGATGCTTCATTCGGAGCTGCGCTACTCGGAGGAATAGGAGCGGGGCTTTTCAAGAGTTATCAGAAAGCCGTGGAAAGTTGCGTCAAGGTTACGGATACCGTCGATCCAAACATGAAGAACCACGATAAATACGCGAAGCTATACAAAATACATATCGAGTCGCTAGAGAGCGTCGAAGAATGTCATGTACGAATTGATGAGTTCCTTTCAGAATCTACGAACCTATGAATTTATGAATTGACTCCAACTTTTCTTCTGTTGCAACCTCATAGCTTCGGATAAGAACTCCCTCTATCCCAGTCTTCACTAATGCTCCCAAGAGGTTATCTAACTCTTCCATCTCTATGTCCAGACGAATCCAAGGTCGCAGCTTCGACTTATCGCCAAGGAAAGCCGCATTCTTCTGAATCTCAGATAATACTTTCTGCGGAGACTTCGTGTCCACAGTTTCTTCCAGAGTTTTCTCGCTCGACAGCAACTCCATGCCGAAGACTATGTATAGAAAACGCAAAGCAGCCTCTTCTGACAACTCAAGATTCAGTTTGGTCAACGTCTTGACATACTCTGAGATTCTTCCTCTCCAACTCCAGAAATCAGGAGTTGAATAGAGTTTCGGATTCACAAAATCGGCATAGCCGCGCAGGTTTCCCAGGTCTACTCCAGACAGCAGCGCAAACGACGCCGTCACGCAGTCTATATTGAGTTCAAGCTTAATGTCGATATCGTTAACGGACCGACGGATCGACTCGAAAACGGCGTTGAGCGACTCAACCTTGAACCTAATCCAGTCAGAGAGCTCTCGATCAGCTGCAAGTACAGCGAATGAGTCCAGCATGCCACGCCTCGCGATCGAGATAGCTGCAACTTGATTCTGAGTTAGATGTGCTAGACGTTTGTAAGCTCGCCTCGCACCCGACTTAAGTGCTTCGAACGAGTATCCGAGCGCTGAAGCTTTCTCCCTACACCCTTCACAGAAGCACGCAAAGATCTCAGATATCGTGTAGGACGGAAACTCCAAGTGATCAACCATGAATCCGTCTATCTCAGGATAGTTCTCGTAGCTGTCGCGCATATACGCCTCCATGTACTCAGGGAATTCAGGATCATTGGGGCAGTTATAGCCCATTTCGTTTCCAAGCACATCCTTCATCATTACGCTTCCCTCAGGAGGATTAAGGAAGACGACAGGAGTCGCGCCCTCAACAAGTAGCAGTACACGGATTCCTTTCTCCTTCGAACTCCTCACGATCTCGCTGAAAATGTCCGGTTTGCTGCCTGTGTCCGGGCCTCTATAGGGTTTGAGCCGTGTGAAATGATAGAGCCTTTTATCCGGCTTGAAAGCATGAAACCACCTTGCGTAGACGGGTTTTGCACCAATATTCACACGCAAGCTTTCCCGGAATACGTTGTCCGTGAAAGGCCCGTAGGAACGCCCCTGCTCCGGCGTCTCCACGATCTCAGCGGTCCATGTCGGCCCAAGGACTATTCCGCGGATACCAGCATCTATAAGAGTGTCTAGGGCGCGATCTACACCTTCCAGACCCACGGCAGATCTATCAAAGAGTGGTGTGTCAATCCACATGAAGGCGGAGTATCTTCCCAACTTGCAACATCCCAAAACCAATGGGTAATAAAAGGACTGGACACTATTTATGAGTTTTCGGCATTCTCGCGCATCTTTTGCAAGCTCTAGGCCGTCAGTCCTAGTCGGCCATGTGATTGTGAGCGTCATAAGGATGACCATTAGGGAAGATGTCTCGACATTGCTGCTGAACATGCCATGGAAAAGTGAACAGAAGAAATTGTGAGTTCCAGCCGCCAGATCAGAGCTGAAGTGAACGCTAGCGCTTAGTCATGTCAATGACTACTTTCTCAACATGTTCTTTGTTGCTCTCGAGCAGTTCTATACCCTCATCTATCTGTCCCAACGAGATCCTGTGCGTGATTGACCTTGAGAGGTCGATTCTTCCTAACGCGATGAGTTTCAATATTTGGTTGAGTTCGAATCTTGTGTGATCACCCGAGACGGTTAACCAACCTTCTCTGAAGCCCCAGTATTCAACCTGCCATGGTTGCGTTTGCAAACCGACGCTAACCAACGTGCCAGAGTGAAACTGATTCTTTCCTTTGATCGCCTTGACCGCTTGCTCCATAGCCTTGTGCGATCCAGAACACTCGATAACGACATCAGCACCCCAGCCTTCAGTCGCCTTCCGAATTAGCTCTACAGCATCGGTTTTCGACGGGTTCACGAGAATGTCGGCTCCGTACCTCTGAGCTGTCTCCAGCTTCGAGTCGATTGGATCCACAGCTATAATCCTTCCAGCACCGTAGAACTTCGCCCACATAACTGCATGCAGGCCAACTCCTCCAAGTCCGAAAATTACCACATCTTCTCCCTTCTCAATACCCGAAACGTTGAGGGCGTGAAACGCCGTGGATACAGCGCAAGCCGTTATTGCACCATACTCAATCGGAACGCCGTCCGGCATCTTGATCGCACTTCTGCCCGGTATCTTGACGTATTCTGCGAATGTTCCATCAACGGAGTGCCCTATCGTAAGCCTGTTTCGACACCTGTTGTCCTGTCCACGAAGGCATGGATTGCAATGGCCGCATGAAATCACATAGTGCACCACAACTTTGTCCCCCGGCTTCACATGAGTCACATTGTTTCCGATTTCCTTGACAATTCCTGCGCCTTCGTGCCCCAACACTAGCGGTACTCTGTCAGTCTCGAATTCTCCGCGTCTATAATGCACATCAGTCCCACACAGCCCTGCAACCTTGACCTCCACAAGAACATCCTCGACTCCGACTTTCGGCACCTCTATATCATCTACTGAAAAAGGCTGGCCACCGACTTTGAATCTTGCCGCTAGCATAATCTCTCCTCAGGTGATAATTGAACAAAGTAAGTTATGATACTTTCGATCAACAATTCTCTGAGGAGACCCAGTTTTATCCGTTCTATACGAACCTACAGATTCGAGTCTCCAGAACGTCTCCTCATTACAGATTTTCGCTACCGTCATACCAACCGTGCTCTAAACAACAGCGCACGTGCCATGACCTAGGAAGGCAACTGTTAGAAGACTATACTCAAAGCTATCAGTTCTTGACTCGCACGTGAAAGATATCTAGAGAGCCTGAACCTACTATTTTCGTGCAGTCAAAACGAATGAGTTTCATGTTGCGGCTAGTTTTTTGATTGTATCGAAATCAGGTGTGACTCCCAGACCCGGCTTTTGCGGAACCGGGACGAAACCATCTTTGGGACGGATGTCCTCCTTTATTACATCTGTCTTGAAGTAGGCTGGACCTATTATTTCGCATGGATACTTCACAATTCTATTGGCTGAGGCGAAGTGTGCTCCAGCAGCGGTACCTATTCCAGTTTCAAGCATGCTCCCTATTACGCATGGGATGTCCGCGGTCTCTGCGATGGCTGCAATCTTCTTCGAGTTGTACAGTCCTCCGGGTTTCATGATCTTGATGTTGATTATGTCAGCTGCCTCCATCTTGACTAGACGGAGCGCCATTTGAGGTGAGAAGACGCTTTCGTCCGCCATCACAGGCGTCTCCACAGCCTTCGCGATTCTCGCCATGCCCTCAAGGTCCCAACCTGGAACGGGCTGTTCGACGAGTTGCAGATCATACTTCTCCATCTTCTTAATCAGTTTGATCGCTATATCTGGAGTCCATCCTTGATTAGCATCTACCCGAATATCAGCAGAGTTTCCAACCGCTTCTCTAATGACTCTAAGCCTTTCCAAGTCTAAGTCGGGATTAACTCCAACCTTGATCTTCAAGGTCTTGTAGCCTTTCTTAACGCAATCTTCCGCCTCTCTGACGATATCTTCGATCCTATCTGCAAGGCTGAGTACGAAGACGACGGGGATCCTATCTCTAATTTGACCGCCAAGCAGCTTGCAGGCGGGTAGCCTGGTTTTCTTTCCCATTATGTCATATAATGCTAGATCGACCGCTGCGCATGCGTACGGGTTTCCTACAATTGATCTACGCTCCTTCTCCAAGATGATTTCAAAGTCGAAGGGATCGGTGCCGATCAGAGATGGAGCTAAGTACTTTCTAATCGCCTGCAGAATAGTCTCCTGGCTCTCTCCATGATAGATAGGGTCTGATGCTGCTTCTCCAAATCCTCGTATCCCTTCATCTGTTTCAACAGTCACGATTACATGTCCCTTCTGGGAGGGAAGCAGCCCCAAGGAACTTGCGAAAGGTATTTCGAGTGGTATATTCACTGGATAAGCTTCGATCCGAGTTATACTCATTATATACAGCCCCCTGATCGCATCAAGCAGTCTCAAATATGAATATTTGCGCTTGCATCCTTTCTGAAACCGTTACCTGACCTTGATGCTCAAAAGCATTAATCTGCTTTAAGTGTTTTTTGACGGCCCTTCACCTCAAGAGGTTTGTGGCGAAGGCGAAGTAGGACCGATAGGTCTTCAGTTTCTTTTTCGTAGCGTGTTACCCTAAGGGCTCCCGGTGACTGGGAGGGTTGAAACTGGTCGCATACTCCATTTCACTGAATTAGAGCCGAGAAAATGTGAGATTCCGTTCGTCCAAAATTTGACAAGCATAGGAGCATAGAGTCAGTTGATCGTTTTGAAGCTTACTTCACCTATCACTTTTGCAGGAGAGCTTTAGAATTTTTCTCACTTCATCCATATTCGGCTCTATTTCAAAGGGCACGCCGTAGAGCTCCATTGATGCATTAGGGTCCTTCAAACCCGCCCCGGTCACAACGCAGACGACTGTTTCTCCTTTTCGTATCTTTCCTTCTTCGAGGAGTTTCTTGAGGGCTGCAATGGAAGATGCTCCTGATGGTTCCGCGAATATCCCTTCTGTTTCAGCAAGCAATTTTACAGCTTGAATTATCTCCTCATCGCTACATGCTTCGGCAAGCCCATTCGACTGCCTTACAGTATTCAATGCAAGACTTCCGTCTTGAGGGTAACCTTGCAAGGGATCTGCGATGGCTGAGACTCTGGTTCTGGGATGTCCCCAAGGCTCCACAGTCGATCTTCCTTCCTTGAACGCTTTGACTATCGGAGCACATCCTTCAGCTTGTACTGCTATCATCGATGGCAGTCCTCTTGTCCAACCGAAACTTTCGAATTCTTTGAATCCTCTCCAACATCCGACTAGTAGAGGTCCTGCCCCTACAGGTATCAGTACCCAATCTGGAACATCATAGCTTAATTGCTCCGAGATCTCATATCCAATTGTCTTATCCCCCTCAACTGTGTAGGGGTTGAAGAAAGTAGAGGTAACGTTGAACCATTTCAATTCCCCGGTGCATATCTTGGCAAGTTGGAAAGCATCACTATAAGTTCCGTTTACGATGACCAGTTTAGAGCCATATGCTCTCGCCTGACAGATTTTTCCAGGAGGAGTTCCAGTTGGAACGAAAACCCAACACTCTATTCCTGCTCTCGCCGCGTAAGCGGAAAGTGATGCTCCTGCATTCCCGCTGGACGCTGTAACAACTGCTCTCACACGAAATTCCTTGGCCTTGGTAACTGCTACACTCATCGGTCTGTCCTTAAACGACCCTGTAGGGTTTGTGGTTTCATCCTTTACATACAGCTTCTTGATTCCTAGCTTTCTCCCCAGCCTTTTGCATCGAAGGAGTTTCGTTCCACCTTCACGGAGCGAGACTATCTCCGACGAATCTTGGATAGGCAATAGTTCCTTATACTTCCAGATTCCAAATCGATTCTTGTTAGTTAGTCTCTGTTTCAGTCGATCGGATAGCCTCTGATAGTCATACTCCACCTGCAAGATCCCGTTACATCTTTGGCAATTGTAATGCCCGACTTTCATTGGATACTGCTTTTGGCATCCAACACAGCTCAAGCAGGTAGCGAACATTCTTCCACCACTCTCTTACGATCTCCAATCAAACAGATGTTCTCCTAATATAACTACGCGTCGATCACAGCAACATAGTGGAGGAAATACCAACTCCGGTTAGAAAATAAGAAAGGCTTGCGAAGATTTCACCTCGAAGGGCTGAAAGGAAGGACGTAGATTCTTCGGATTCTTCTCTTTAAGGATAGTAGATTTCATTTGCACGGTACAATTGAAAGTTGAATCTCTAAGCATCGCCGCCATCTTTTCAAACTCTTGTCACCGTACCTGACTTTCATCAGTCCCGAGGATCAGGAAAGTAGGCTAGCCAAAGGCTTGGTGAGCCTTTGGCTAACACGATTGAGATGTTCACAAAGTCTTGTCGTTTCTCATTTCAAAAGGGGTAGCTTGATCGGTCTATTCTCTTCCGACGAAAGCATAGTTGCTATGCACGCCTCGTGGGTGTTTATTGCACTCTCGAGGTCGCAATGGGAGTTTCTGTCATAAATTATGCATTCGACAAAGTGATCCACTTCCCCTTGAAACGGGTGATGCGTAACCTCACCGCTGTCAGGAAGAATTGTGGGGATTTGAACCCAACCCTTTTGGCCAAGAAACTTGTGAGACCAAATGCGATTATCTTTTATAGTCCCTTTGTTCCCGAAAATCGATACCGGAAAACCATATGGCATTACGCAATCGTTATTTGACGAAACCTTACCTAACGCACCATTACGAAACTTGACAAGCGCAACACTGAAGCCATCCCATTCAAGATCCCTGCCTTTCCTGTATCCTCCTGAATAGGCTGACACCTCAACTATATCCTCAGCTTCAAACCTCTTTCTTCCAGCAAACCATCGTATTGCATCCATCGCATGACAACCCCCGACCAAAAAAGTCCCGCCTCCAGTATCCATTCTTCTAGTCCAATCCCAGCCATGTAACCATTGTCCGATATTGTCTTGGTAGTCAGCCTCGACGTAAAAGACATTCCCGACGAAATCGTTTTCGATCATCGACTTGATCGTTTCAAAGAGAGGATTCCACCGTAATACAAAGCCAACAACAGTCTTGATTTTCGCCCTTCTAACGGCATTCCGCATCCTCTTTAGGTCTTTCAAATTTAGCGCTACGGGTTTCTCTATGACTACGTTTCTACCCGCCTTAGCAGCTTGAATCGTCTGTTCCGCATGAAGAAAGTTGGGCGAACATAGACATACTATGTCCAAATCGGAATTTTCCAGCATCTTCTGGTAGTCAGTATAGATTTGAACCTCTCTCAGCCCAAATTCTCTAGCCTTTGCCTCTCCCCTCTCCTTCGATCTACTACAGATCGCCGCCACTCTTGTGTGCGAATTACTTTGAAAAGCTCTGATATACTCAGATGAAACCCAGCCTGTTCCAACAATACCTACGCCGTGCTCTTTAGTTCCCAACTTGTTTCACAGTAGATTTTAGATGTTTCCTATTTTTAGGTATTCTTGACTAACAAAGAAGTCTCGCCGACCTATCATATGCGCAACGATTTGGAAAATAGGGTATGTCCTGAAGAACGCCAAGATTTTGAGCATAACATTGGCACTTAGCGATTTACTGGCATAGAGAAAACTGTCGTTTAGCAAACTATTAGGCTGAAGAGAAGCATTTCGCTCTACTCACATGTTGCTGCCATGATTTGGAATGCTGGATAGCTTAAGATGGATCTTCAAGCAACTTGTTGAGAAGCTGATAAGAAGCTCGGCGACTGGCGGCGCCGTGTGGTGGTAAAGAAGACCAGCCCAGAGGAAAGATCATTCGGTTCTAAATCGAAAGAGATAATGGTTATATCGATGATTTCGAGAAAAGACCTGCTAGACCAAGACTGTAGAAGGCGCATCTTTTGGAGCTGCGCTTGGGAGTCGGCGTGGAGGTCTTCGCGACTCATAGAGATGGCTTAGACGGCTATATCAAGATCTGCGATGTAGTCGATTCAGACATGAAGAATCGCGAGAAACATGCGAAGCTGTTCAACCGAATCCCGTGACGCCCTCTTAGAATATAGCGCAAGAATAGATGGTCTTCTTCAGGACATAGTGGCCAAGTGAATAGCTATGCCTACAAAAGCTCTCGTAATAAAGGGCGGAACGATCTTCACACCATTCACGAAAATCGATAAAGGAACAGTCTATGTCAAGAATGGGCGAATCGTTAGAGTAGGACGAAGAGTATCAAAACCCCTTGAAGCCGAGATCGTGAACGCGTCGGGTATGATTGTGGTTCCCGGTTTCATTGACACTCATATTCACGGAGGTGCCGGTTCCGACGTAATGGACGGAACAGCTGAAGCGCTGAGAAAGATCGCTAAGTATCATGCGCGGTTCGGAACAACATCGATGCTTGCTACGACGACGACGGAATCCTTCGACCGGACAATTCAAGCTGTGCGAGCTGCCCGAGCCGTAATCAAAGAAGGCACAGATGGCGCCCAGATAGTCGGCGTTCATCTAGAGGGACCTTACATCAATCCGGAAAGAAGAGGCGCTCAGAACGTTGAATACGTTCGTTCACCATCCCTCGCAGAATTTAAACAGATAGTTGAGGAGTCAGGAAACCATGTGAGGATCGTGACCGTAGCGCCTGAAATCAAAGGAGCCATGGAATTAATAGCTGCCATAAAGAACAAGGGCGTTGTGGTATCTGCAGGACACTCAAACGCGAGCTACGCTGAAATGATCTCCGCCATTAGGGCAGGAATTACTCATGTTACGCACATCTTCAATGGCATGAAGGAGTTTCACCACAGGGAACCGGGAATTGTTGGAGCAGCCCTCACGTGCAGAGAGCTAACAGTTAGCGTTATCGCTGATGGAATTCATGTTCATCCTACCGCTATAAGACTCCTATTTAGAGCGAAAGGCGCTGACCACATCTTTCTGATAACCGATGCTATAAGAGCGGCTGGAATGAGCGATGGAACTTATGAGCTGGGAGGTTTGACCGTAACAGTCAAGAACGGAGTGTGCAGACTACGCTCAGGGATGTTAGCTGGAAGTACCTTAACCATGAACATAGCTGTGAAAAACACTGCGAATTTTCTTGGAATTCCGCTTTCAGATGCTCTCAAAATGGCTTCAACAAATGCGGCCAAGACAATCGGTTTTGCTGATACTAAAGGTAGTTTGGAAGAAGGAAAGGACGCCGACATCGCCATACTTTATCAAGATCTTAGTGTCCAAAGCACGATAGTGAAAGGCCGGGTCATCGCGATGAGTTAAATGTGAATTGTGAGTAATACTCACACTTGCCACAAGCGTTTTTATGGCTGCGGAAGAGACTTGATGGCGTTAAGGTGGTAAGAATATGTGTAGCGATCTGCTTGGACAGATTGCCTCTGGCCTTTGCGATCTTCACGAAACTTCGAGGATAAGGAAGTTCGTGGACGATGCGCTCTCTCAGGGAGTGCAGGTAATGAAGATAATTGAGGAGCATGAACTGAAGTGAAGGATGATGTTAGCTGAAGAGTATTTGAACGAAATCTGTAGGGTGCTCCGCGAGGCGATGGAGTCTCAAATAGAGAAGATTCAGAAAGTATCTGAAATTATCGCGGAATCAATTATGAATGATGGCGTTCTACATGTCTTCGGTACTGGTCACACTATGATTCTGGCTGAAGAAATATTCTACAGAGCTGGGAGCCTAGCGGCAGTCAATGCGATGTTAGATAATGGGGTGAGCGTTCGTTTTGGAGGAACAAAGAGTTCTCAAATGGAACGACTGGAAGGATATGCAAAGACAATTATTGAAAACTATGATGTTCGTCCCGGGGAAGTTATCATAGTTCTCTCCAACTCCGGGAGGAACGCCGTTCCCATTGAGATGGCCATGGAAGCAAAGAAGAAAGGACTCAAGGTTATCGCGGTAACATCCTTAGCTTTCTCGAAGAGCGTTCCTTCAAGGCATTCAAGTGGCAAACGCCTTTTCGAGGTAGCAGACCTCGTTATAGACAACAGGGTTCCCCCAGGTGACGGTACCATACAGATGGGCGATTTACCTCAGAAGGTGGGCCCCATCTCCACGATTATTAACGCCGCTCTTCTGCACACAATCATAATGCAAGCATGTGAGATTATGTTAAAGAAAGATATTGCCCCTCCTATCTGGATGAGCGCCAACCTTGAGGGAGGAGATGAATTCAATCTCAAGTATCTCTCAAGATACAAGATTAGGATCAAGCATCTTTAACAATTGGTATGTGATTCTGCGCATTGTGCTAGGCTTAGCTGCCACGATTATATTGATGTTTGTGGTCACGAGATCGTGGCAATGTCCGCCCTCCTAGAGGAGGTTCAGGAATACCTGTTGGAAGAACCCGAGTTGCATCTCAATCCAACTCGGTCACTGCAGGTATGGCTGTTATCGAAGCCCTCTGCGACTACGAGGATCATCGCCAAGCAAATGTTCGGAAGCATCCTTTGTGGAAGAGCTACCCTTACCCTATTCCAAGTCCTCTAATGATCTCGGCAGTCGAGGCTGGCGTAGTTGGAGGGATAATCACGACTCCTGAGAGGTGCATGATTGAGGCTTGGTTCACATCGCTTCCAGAGCAGTATAGAACGCGAAAAGAATGTGAGGATGAACTGAAGTCTTTCCTGGCAAAAGCTGCTTTGAAAGACGTTAGAATGAAACGCGCGCATTTGGAGATAGAATCGGTTGGGAGATGGCATCCAGGTTACGCAGGTGACAGAAATCATCCGATAGTCAAGGTTATGAAGAGAAATTTGGAGGTGTCGAAGAAACCTGTCAGAGTGCTCGGCTTCCCTGCGCCGGGAGATCTGTGGGCAGTAGCCTTATACGGTAAAATGCCAGCTCTCTATGCGGGACCCGCAGGTGATGGAGCTCATGCTTCGGATGAGTACGTCACGATCGAAAGTCTCATGGCTACAACAAAAGCCTACGCTCTCACGATCCTAGATTGGTCTACATAGGTAGGAAAACGCTGAGGTTGATCCTCTCCTATCAATCTCCACTCGAGCGATCATGAAAAGCTATTTATATGAAGTCTAGGCAACTCGAATGCTGAGGATTTTAAAGAAGCCTCAAGGAAGGCGTAGGAAAATGATTAAAATTCTATATGCAGGAGACGCCGGTGCCTTAGTCGGTCCACTCTTCATACCTTCTCCATTCACCATGGAGATAAAGAATTTCCAAATGCACATATGGGGGCAGCCTCTAATTGACGGATTGCAAAGTGACCCTGAGATCAAAGTAACACATATGACAGCTTGGGACGCTTACAGTAAATTCCCCAAAACTCCTGAAGAGCTCGCTGAGTACGATGTCGTAATGCTCTGCGAAGTTGAAACCGATACCCTCTACTTCTACCCAGAATTCTACACTCCAAGCATGTGGAAAGGGCCTATAACAGGTCCCAACAGGCTAAAGTCGATAAAGCAGTACATCGAGAAAGGGGGAGGGTTCGTTATGACTGGAGGCTGGTTAACATTCCAAGGCAGATTCGGCCACGGTAGATGGCATGGAACCCCGGTTGAAGAGGCTTTCCCAATGGAGTTCATGCCTGATGACGATCGTGTAGAGGCTCCCGAAGGAGCATACGTTACAGTGCTCAACAAGAATCATCCAGTTATGAAGGGCGTTCCGTGGGAAAAGTGCCCTCCTTTCCTGGGCTACAACAGAGCGAAGCTCAAGGAAGGAGCTAAGCTTCTCGCAACCATAGGGGAAAAGAAGGACCCGCTAATAGCGCTTTGGGACTATGGGAAAGGCAGAGCCTTGGCTTTCGCTTCAGACGCGACCCCCCACTGGGCTGTGAACTTCATCCGATGGGAACACTATTCAAAGTTCTGGATACAAGTAATGAAATGGCTTGCGAAGAAACTGTAGAAGAAGAAACCCCGAAAGTAAGAGCCCGCCCCACTTGATGGGCGAACTGAGGCTCTTACGTTTTCTCTCTTAAAGAAAGAATCCTATCAACGATAGCATGATTCCTAGGTCAATGACTTTTCGAACGAAAACGCTTATGTGCGTAAAAGCTCTACTTGACTGTCCCCGGTGGAATTCATGATAGGAGGATACATGGGTAAGATTCTAAGAGTCAATTTGACTAGGAAGGCTATCTCTCAGGAGACGCTGAAGGAGGATCTAGCGCGAAACTTTGTTGGAGGTGTCGGAACAGCGGCTCGAATATTGTACGATGAAGCGCCGCCTTGGGTGGCCCCGTTGGACCCAGCGAACAGGCTCATTTTCAGCACTGGACCTGTCACTGGAACGATCGCTCCCACGGCTGGCAGACATACAGTCGTTGCGAAGTCACCTCTGACAGGCTATTTCGGCGATGCCAACGCAGGCGGGTTCTGGGGCGCTGAACTGAAGTTCTCTGGATACGACATGATCGTTTTTACGGGTAGATCAGACTCGCCCGTCTACCTATGGGTTCACGACGGTCAAGCTGAGATTAAAGATGCCGCATCATATTGGGGGATGAATGCACGTGAAGCTGACAGAGCGATACGCGAAGATCTAGGCGACATGAAAGCACGAGTTGCCGACATAGGGCAGGCCGGAGAAAACCTCGTTCGATACGCTGCTATCATGAATGATGAGGCTGACAGAGCTGCAGCGAGGTCCGGCTTGGGTGCAGTTATGGGATTCATGAACCTTAAAGCAATAGCGGTCAGAGGGCACAAAACAGTTCCCATAGCTGACGAAACCCGTTTCCGAAAGATTGTTTCGAAAGTCATGCGGCTAATGCGGTCGGATGCTGATGTCAAATCATTGGGCAAGGGCGGTACCCCAGACTACTTTTTGACAGGCTGGGAACTTGGCGATGTACCGGCTTACAACTGGTCGAGAGGGGACTTCGGAGGGCCAGGAGACCCCTACGTCGAGAAGATAGCCTATCCAGGAGGATACGAGGAGATACTTTCTGGGCGAAGAGCATGCTTCAACTGTCCAATAGGATGTCGAAGAGTTGCAACAGTGAAAAATGGGCGGTACGCGATCGAGGATGGGGTGGAGGGACCTGAATACGAGACACAAGCGGCGCTAGGTTCAAACTGCGGCATTAGCAACATCAAGGCAATTGCAAAAGCCAACGATCTATGCAACCTTTACGGAATGGACACCATCTCTACTGGAAGCACCATCGCCTTCGCAATGGAATGCTACGAGAGAGGAATCATCGATAAAGAGTGGACAGGGGGCATGGACATGAAATTTGGCGACGATCTTGCCGCGATAGAGATCATAGATATGATTGCTTTCAGGAGAGGGTTTGGAAACATATTGGCAGAAGGATCGAGGAGAGCTGCTGCGATAATCGGGCGAAGCTCTGAACGATACGCTATTCAAGTTAAAGGAATGGACATAGCGATGCATGACCCACGCGCCTTTCAGGCAGGCGGCCCACACTATGCGTGCAGTCCAACAGGCGGGAGACATACGGAAGCCAACCCTATCTTGTTCTTCGAGGCGACTGGGCGTACTCGGCCGGACTTAGGATATCCGAAACGCTTGGACAGATTTTCGACCAAAGGAAAAGGGAGAGTTGCAAAAATCATGGAGGATTGGTGGGCTTTCATCGCTGCAGCTGGCTGGTGTATCTTCGCCGACTTCGCTGCTGCCTATGGGGTGGAGAACTTTCGAGAAGTGTACAACTCTTTGACTGGTTTCAAGAGTACATCTGCAGACATCATGAAAGCAGGTGAGAGAATCTACAACCTTAAGAAAGCCTTTAACATGCGTCATGGCTGTTCGAGGGAAGAGGACACGTTGCCAGAGCGGCTACTTAAGGAGAAGACCAAAGCCGGCACCGTAGTAAAGCTCGATAAAACGCTGCCACAGTACTTTAAGGTCAGAGGCTGGGATCCGAAGACGAGCAAACCAACAAAGAAGAAACTTCTAGAACTTGGTCTTCGAGACGTAGCTGGAGACCTTTGGCATTAGCGCTATCAAAGTTCGTGACCCAATGGCCCCACTCAAGCGGCTGAAAACCCTAGTCAACGAGCCGAAGATCGTCGCAGGCTGTTCTCTCGATATATCTTGTTTATCAAGAGTCTCGTGTCGAGATCTTCTATCGCCTTCTCCATCGACTCTGATGAAATCTCTTCCTGATCGCTAGAGTAGAATTGACTATACGTATGAAGATTTACTGAGTACTCATCTAACGAGGGCAGTATAACGGCAAGGGGCCCAGGCATCGGGAAACCTCCTAGGTCAACGCGATTAAGCAGTTCCTCGATGTAATCCAAAGCGATTCTTTCAGCTTCACGCTCAACGCTTTTCTCGAAGATCAGTTCCTTCGCTTTGACATATGTTGTTTTTCCATACAGATCTTTGAATGGCAGGTTGTCTTCGAGCCCGACTTTCTTCACTTCTCCATCCCAGAAGACTTCGGTTTGATTTATCCTGAGAGCCCTAGCATTTCTATCCTCAATTGCTTCAAGCGTATCTTCAAGTCCTCTTTCCAAAACGTGTGGAAGCTCCCTATCGATGTCTGCGACGATACTCTCAACATCATCCTTCGTAAGGATCAAGGGGGGCTTTACCTGTACGCTATCTCTAATCCGTCCTACCTGCTGCTCCAGCAGAGGCAATATGTTGCTCAGAAGAACGTGGCACTTAATTCTAATGTTTTGTCCTTCCAATAGCTTGCTGGATAGCCACTTCGAGACTTCCGACAGAAACATTCTCTTTGATTCAAAATCCGTGATACTTCCCTCATCAAGAAATGGAAGGAGAGATTCATGCTCCAGTACACTATTGCCTCTTAAGGTTGAGAAGAATTCTGGATCCAATTCTTCTATATCGCGAACTACCTCGCTTACAAACGATTCGTCAACCTGTTCACCATCATCCAAGTCAACTCCTCTGCAGCGAATCAGATTCACGTAGAGTTGACCATCAGGCAGAAAACTGAACGTAAGCGGAAAAGCTCTGCAAACTACAGGCCTTCTCGAATATATGGAGCATAGATCTCTCTCGAGAAATGGGCAGGCGCCTAGGCTCTCCATCTCATAGAGGTACGACTTCAAAGAATCCCTTCTAACTCTAGCGCCCTTGTTGGCCAAGAGGTCTTTCATTCGATTGTACTCGCTCTGAGTGATAGAAAGAGCTTCTTGGTAACAACATTTGGCGCACCTAACACATTGAAATCGATAGGCTTTGTTGAAAGAGAACTCCATAATCAATTCAAGAGCTCTTCTATAGTCGCGCTCCTTTAAGTTTCGCGGTAGACTTTCAGCATCACTTGTAAATCAAGGTTCAACATAGGCAAAGAGTTGCGTATTACCAGAGTCCGCATTACAAAAGCTTTTAAGTAGATTGACGCTCGATTATTTTCGGGGAAAACAAATGGCTACAGAAAAAGTATCTAGACGAAGTTATGTCAAATACGTCGGCGGCATAGTTGTCGTCGCTGTTGTAGCAGCTGCTGGTTACGGTATTTATGAAGCTACGAAGCCACCACCAACCACTCCAACCCCGACACCTACACCTACGCCCACGCCAACCCCCACGCCAACACCAACACCCACCCCAGGCAAGATACACCTCGACTTCACTGTCTGGAACTATTCAGTTGAAACAATCAAAGACAACTGTGACAAGTTCATGAAGGAATACCCCAACGTTGAAGTCAGCCTTTACGATTTCAACTGGCCAGACTATCGACCAACTATGGTCAAGAGGTTTACCACGGGCACTCCGACAGACATATGCTACGACGGAGAGGATTGGATAGAAGAGTTCGCGAGCGCTGGTTGGGTCGTTCCTGTGGAGGACTTTTGGGATCAGTATAACG